>PNRO01012756.1_pt1 | contig 14788 bp, 14 predicted proteins | sample 7248581 | NCBI WGS metagenome assembly PNRO01 (sample SAMN08278401, study PRJNA427962) | Gut metagenome, whole genome shotgun sequencing project. | isolation source: gut content | host: Eisenia fetida | place: India:Sub Himalayan Terai region of Darjeeling | collected 2013-11-18 | reverse complement strand
GCGTTAGCCTTGTATCCTCAATGCTCATCCCGAATCATTTCGCGGAAATAGATGTCCGCCTCAATCCCATTTTCCGGTGTTTTGTAATCTTTTGATTTTACGCTTTGCCAGTTCGCGTTTCAAGGGACTTACTCTTTCCAGAAAGACGATCCCGTCGCAATGATCGGTTTCGTGCAGCACGCAGCGTGCGGCCAGGCCGTCCAGATCAAGCTCAAATTCCGCACCGGCAATATCCTGTGCCCGGACTATCACACGCATATCGCGTTTTACGGTTTGATAAAGCCCGGGAAACGAAAGACATCCTTCATCGCCGACCTGTTCGCCTTCGACACGGACAATTTCGGGATTTATCAATACATGCCTGTCAGCCCGCCGCCCGATAGAACTGTCCTCAGGAATGTCCATCACAAAGAACCGATGCGAAATTCCCACTTGCGGAGCCGCCAGCCCGACGCCCTGAGCGTTCTCCATCACCGCAAACATCCTTTCCACCGTTTCCGCCAGATCGCCTGTAAAATCAGCCTCGCCCAACGGCCTCGCCACCGTCAGCAATACCGGCTCGGGATAATGAACTATCTTCAAATCCTTCATTAACTCAATTGTATCGTATCGGTGCAGATTCTTCGCGTGGATCGTGCCGATTGGAAGCCCGACCAACCCTCAGAGAGATTTGCTCGTAAATCAGCTTGATGTTACTCTTTGCGTAAATTTGGGCGCAAGTTTTCCCCCTTGCACTGGCTGCAGTTTAGTTGATGTAAACAAGAGGCTTCGTCTTGCAATGGGCGGAGCCTTTCAAAATATATGAACATCGAATTGTTATTGGAAAAAATCGAACATGTGGATGAGCTTTTAGTTGGTAGCGGTTTTAAGCGTGACCTTGAGGCATGGCGATCGGCCATGAGCCAGCCGGATGTGCAACCAACTTGGTTCGACTAAAGGAAATTGCCGATAACGCAATTGCCAGCTTTGAAGCACTAAAAGCGGGAGGCATCGACGAAGATGTTAGGACGGTTCTTCCCGGTGAGAAAACGATCGCCGATGAAAACTCGCTCGAAAAGCTTCGAGAATTGATTGAGGACCCGGACGCTGACACTTCGACATTTCATTCTCGTCTCAATAATATTCTCAACGACGCCAATTCTCGAATCGGACCGAATATTGCGAAAATCAATGAACGGCAAGAAACCTTTGAGGAATACATTTCAGAACCTGTTGATGAGGATTCGGGGAAAGCCCTTTTCGCTATCATATTCAAGGATCCGAGTGTTGTAGAAAGCCTGCCTCATTTTGCCAAAAAACTGAACCGCTGGGATCGCACGCTGCGAATGTACCACACGCTTGTTACTAATGAATCGCCTGAGGACATTGGTCTCGCCGCAGTTCACGGCGGTTCGATTGATGTCGTCGTTAATCTCGATCTTAATGTGGCTATTGATATCGCTGAGGTAATGAAATACGGTTTCGTAGCTTTGAGCGCTTACTTGGCATATCGAATTAAGAAATCGGACTTCGTTGCCAGCTACGAAAAGAACAAGGAACTATTGGCGTTAGATACGAAGCAGGATGAGCTAATGTTGGCGAACATAAAGAGTTCAATGGAGAATGTCCTGAAAGAAAAGTACTTGTCGGGTAAGACGAGCAGAACCAAAAAGACAACTGCTGAAGCACCTGAAAAGAAAATAGAACAGATTAGCGAGCTTTTTAGCGAGCATATTACAAAGGGTAACGATGTGAAACTGCTAACTTCGGGGAAACCCGATGATGAAACAGAAGAAACAGATGATCGAGCTGATGACTTAAGACAGGAATCTAGAAAAGCCAGCGCGCTCCGGATTCAAATTCCGGCGAAAGAATTGAAATTCCTTATGAGTAAGTATGATATTCCTGAGCAGACAGAAGACTAATTGCCATCGAACATTGTTCCACGCTCAAGGATAATGGGAGCCCAGGTTGACAAGATCGCGCTATGGGATTAGAGCAAATTCCCGACAATTGGATCGGCGTTATTTCGGCACTCGCGGGAGGATTGCTTGTTGGAATATTCGCGTTACTTTCCAAATACATTGATAAAGTGTCTGAAGCAAAGGCAATTTCTCGAACCAAACTAGAGGAACTTCATCTACTGGTCAGCGAATATTCCGAAGCAATTTCAAGAGTACATGCTGAGGCTTATCAAAGAAGTTCGGCCGAAGTTGGTACTCGAGTCGTAGCTGACCACTTTAGAAAGATTCTTTTCGAGCCGTTAGTCAAGATGCAAACGCTCCAAAACCTATATGCTCCAAGCATAGCTCAGGAATTTTCTCGACTTAGCGATTTGACAGTTCCATACATAATGGCAGCCACGGAGTTTGTCAGTGATCCACGGCAAACAAATGAAAGACTTGATGAATGTCACGAGAACATACTCGACGCTACAATTGTGGTTCACGATGACCTCGAAAACATCATTTTTCGTAGCGGCTTGATTCCGAATCAAACATTTACGGATAAACTTAAGGCTTCTTGGAAATATGCGGGTAAACGTGCGGGCTTGACCAAAAAGCCCAAAGAATTGGAATGCCTCATTCCAATAGAGAAGAACGGCGTTAGAAAGGGGCGATCAGTCGGTCACTCCAATTCTTGGACCAGTTTCATCCGCACAACAATTCAATCGAAGCTGCTATTGATTTATTGGTGACATTTTCTTTACTATGTGCGGAATAAAAGGAGAATCCAAATGGTTAGGTTTTTGTTTATCGCGCTCTTGTTGTCGGCTTCTACCGTTGCGTCGTTTTCCCAAAAGGCTCGTTTTGTTACGGTAATTGCCGAAAATGCGAATCTTCGAGGTAGTCCTACAGCTTCGGGCGAGCTTGTTGGACTCGTTCAGGAAGGTGAGACCTTTCGGCTAATAGAAGTCAGAGGAGCTTGGTATCTGGTTGAAACGCCGGAATACGTGGGTTGGATTCACGGCAATAATATTAAGTTAGGTTCTAAAGGCACCGAGGTCACTAGCGCTCCGACATACAAAAGGAAGGCTGTTCCAAAGTCCGCAGCAAACCAACCAAAGCCGATGAGCGTTCCACTTCGTCCAAAAGTGGAAACGATAAGGCCTGATTCAGGGACAGTAATGGCAACAGGTTCCTACAGCACCGGACTAGGGTACCTGACTATCTCAAATGGTACGGATACTGACGCAATCGCAAAATTAGTGGATTTCAGGATCGGGAGATCCTACCGAGAGGTTTACGTTCAGGCAAATGCGTCAATTACGATTCAAAATATTGCTATCGGGAGTTATGAACTTCTTTTTTCTCTCGGAAAAGACTACGCACCGTCATTAGGTAAGTTTCTAACGAACGCAAGCTACAGCAAGTTTGATTCCACTATCGACTTCGCTGAAACGAAAGAAAGGACCGGAAACACGATTACAACGAATTATGATTCTTACCGCCTGACACTGAATAAGGTTGCCGGCGGAAACGCAGCAACATCAAGAATCAGTGAGGCAGAATTTACCAAGTATTGATTCTGCCTTCCAGGTTTGGGCCCGTCGCGTCGCGCACAATCGCTGCGCGATCACCATTTTCTACGCAATTTCCGCGTTAGTGCAGCTTTTTCAATACTTTAGCGTGACTACGTTAAAGCATTTTATGAGTGGGAAAAATGATTTTTCCCTTGTGAGAATGATTCTGAGTTAATGGTCAACGGTAAACGGTGAACTGTGAATGGTTTTGAGATAACTGTGAACGGTAAACGGTGAACGGTGAATGATCCTGAATTAACTAAGAATGGTTCTAAGTTAATGGTGAACGGTAAACGGTGAACTGTGAATGGCTTTTGGGAAACTGAACCGGCCGCTGAGAAAGCTAAACGACCGGTTCGGAAAGCTAAAGGTGTTTTCTGGAAAGCTGAGAATGATTCTTAGTTCTCTAGAACACATTTTTAGAAAGCTGGATCTTTCATTCACATTCTGAGGAAGATCTTTAGTTTTCAAAAAGGGTAGATCACAAAGCTGAGAATGGTTTTTGGCCAGCCGGAATTCTCTTTTTTCGATCCGTAAATGTTTTTTGATCTGAACCACAAAGACAAAAGACACAAAAGGATGAGATCTCGAATGGAGAAAAAGATCTTGCGAATTGTCCGTCAGCGCAGATCATACCGGTGCAGCCTTATGCCGCCGAAAGGAATTGCGGGTTGGGCGAAGCGATCTTTGTCAGTCCATCAACCGCCGCTGTAATTTGTTCCCAAGCTAGCCAAAAGGTGCTTCCCTGATTCATAGGCTCGGGATCATGCACGAAAACACCGGTTTCGGCAACGCCGCAGATAACCACGACGTGTCCGTGATCATGTCCGCCCCAATTCTTTTGCAGGCCGGTCCACATTGGGCCATGCGTTTTCAGAAACTCAGAGACCGAGGCGTAATCCATAGTCACGCTCGGATGTTTTTTCATATTGAACTGCTGAGCAATGTGCCAATTCTGGTCGCAGCCGACCGAACCGTTATTATTATATCGCTGCATATAACCGGGATCGGAGCGCGGATCTGTCATAGACCCTCTTCCGGTCGCTTGCGACCAGGCGTAACACATTCTAGCGGAAGCGAACCAGCACACGCCGGATGCATACTGATACTTTAGCGGCACATTTGATAGTTTTGTGATTCCCATTGAAGTCTCCCTTATTCGATCGATCTATAATTATTTCTTTATTGCTACTTCTGTTCCAAATTTGTTCGTCGCCTGGCTTCCCCACTTGCCGTCGAGCGTGCCGTCGGGTTTTACGTCGTAGCCGACGAATGCACATTTCTGTCCGCCAAAGCCGACTGCAACAAGATTTCCCGCACGTATGCCGAAGCCTCTAAGCGGCGTGCCGGCATTCCAGTTAAATGAATAACCCGAGCCGTCCTTTGCAACAGCGAGTGTGCCTTTATAATTATCGCCCTCTGGATTCGTTCCGCTAATGTCATATGTGCCTTCAAGATCGCTTCCGCTTGTTCTGACGGCACGTTCCGTTTCCCCTTTGTTCTCGCCCCAGTAACCCGATCTGCCGTCAAGCGATCCATCCGCGTTGATCTTATAAAGCACAACGCCGCAGCCTTTGCCGTCTTTACCTTCGGTAAACGAAACAGCCACAGCATCGTCGGTCAATACGCCGACACCGTCGTAGGTATTCTTGCCTGAGGTCCAACTGAATTGGTAAACGTCGTCACGCGGCGTGACTACAAGCTTTGCGGAATATTGTCCGCCGCCGTCAGGATTTGTTCCCGTTGCATCGTAACTACCGGCGATATTGGCTGGGATATCTTTAGTTTGAGAGGTGCCGGTTTGGCTGTTTTCATTTGTGGTCGAAACGGTCGTATTCAAAGGTGCCGACGAGTTCGAGCCGGAACACCCGAGTCCGGCCGCAAGCAGGGCAGATACCACGAAAACCAGCATAAGAAAAGGATCGTTACGTTTCACTAAAGTTCTCCTGCAAGTTGATTGGACAATGTCCGATTGCCGAATATAATAAGCTACAAACCGCAAGAGAGTCATCTGGTTAAACACAAAAATAATGCGACGCTTACACAGTTTGCTCCTTTTCCTTTTCCTTTTTCTTTTCGCGCAGATATGTTTCCTATGCGGAACAAATGCGATCAATGCCCAGAAACCGATCAAAGACCTGAGGCCGACGGTCATTTTGATCTCGATGGACGGATTCCGTTGGGATTACATCGACAAATACCGTCCGCCGACCTTAACCGCACTTGCTAAAAGCGGAGTTCGCGCCAAATGGATGATCCCGTCGTTTCCGACAAAAACATTTCCTAACCACTACTCGATCGCGACCGGCCTTTATCCGCAAAACCACGGCATTGTCGAAAATAACATATATGATTTCGGCGTAGTTTTTACTATGAGCAAACGCGAAGAGGTTGCAAACCCGCGTTGGTGGCTTGGCGAACCGATCTGGGTGACGGCTGAGAAGCAGGGACAGCGAGCAGCGTCGTATTTCTTTGTCGGGACGGAAACGGCGATCATGGATACACCGGTGACGACCTGGCGAATGTATAACGAGGACGTTCCCAACGAAATGCGCGTGGACAAAATGCTCAGCTATCTCGATAAACCTGCCGACGAAAGGCCGACGATCCTGACGGGCTACTTTAGTGAGACAGACGACATCGGCCACGCCTTCGGCCCGGATGCCGAAGAAACAAAATACGCCGTCTGGAACGTTGATGGTTACATTAAACGTCTGATGGAAGGCCTGAAGCTGCGTGAGATCGACGAAAAGGTCAATGTGATCCTGGTTTCGGATCACGGAATGGCTCCGTATTATTTCAAGAACGCGACATTTCTCGACGACCACTTCGATTTTGCTGACGCCGATCAAATTCTATGGACGAACGAGATCATCCAGATCTTTCCCAAACCAGGGAAACAAGATGCGATCTATTCGAAGATAAAGGATCTTCAGCATGTAACTTGCTGGAAGAAAGGCGATCTGCCCGCCCGATTGCATTACAACGACGGAAAACGCGTTGCGCCGATAGTATGTTCCAGCGAGATCGGCTGGATCACAACCAGTCATAAACGTTATGACGATTGGTACAAGGGCCAGCCCGAGCAGTCGCGCCCGCGCGGAGCCCACGGCTACGACAACCGGTATCAGGAAATGCAGGCAACTTTTATCGCTCACGGCGAAGCATTTAAAAACGGCTACATTGCGGAACCGTTCGAGAACGTCGAGATCTATAACGTTATGTGCAAAATACTTGGACTCAAAGCTGCTCCGAATGACGGCAACCTCGAACGCGTTAAAGGTATGTTGAAGTGATCACGCAGTTCTCAATGTAACCACCGCGATCTCCGGCGGAACCATAAACCTGAACGGAAGCGTCGTAGTTCCAATTCCGGTTGTTACGAAAAGATCGATCCCGCCATCCCGAACGTGTCCGGCAGCATACTTCTGTCCAAAGGAAGACGGAACTATCGGCGGGCCAATGAACGGAATTCGAACCTGCCCGCCGTGCGTGTGTCCGGCGAACATCAGCTTTAGATCTCGCGAAATAAGGAGATCGCCTGTTATCGAAGGAAGTACGTCGGGGCTGTGCTGAAGCACGATAACATTACCGGTTCCTTCGGTATTTGCCAGGGCCTTCTTTCCGGCATTCGAGGCGTCCTTCCAGTGCGGAAACTGCCGATGATCACTCATTCCAAGCACGCGAATGCGATGTCCATCCTTTTCCAGGATCACTACCTCATCCTGCAGCACGGTCATGCCCGATCGCTTTAGGCCCTCTGCCGACCACGCCCGGCCATGGAAGCCCTCGTGATTGCCCAAAACTGCTATCACGCCATACCGAGCTCTTAGACCGGACAATATGGACGTCAATTCCTCCATCGGCATCTGTAGATCTCGAAAAATTTCGTTTTGTGCCCCCGCGATAGAATCGCCGAGGATGAAAATGGCATCAGCGTCTTCTTCATTAGCAAGCTGAACCATCCTTTGCAACTGTTCGTGGCTGCTGCCGTGCGATCCGGCATGAATGTCGGATATCAAGACGAACTTCATTCCATCAAATGCCGGATCCCAACCTTTGATCGGTATCTCCTGACGATTGACAACGAGTCGGAACGGTTCAATGAAGTACGAATAACCGAGCAACGCAAGCGGGACGCCGCCGACTATGCCAACAATAATAAGTGTCTTTTTTTTCCAGGTCATTAATTATGAATTCGCATTAAAAATACTCTTTCCAGCGTCTGTCAACGAGAGCGATAGTATCCTCTGATGCCTCAACCTCCTTTGGATACCAAGGCTTCATGCGAGCATCAATAACGATCGGTGAAGTGTAGCCTATGTGATTATTCAGCATCGTTGTTTCTTTTGAAAAGATATCGCGTGCGGGATCGAAACGGGTCCACGTTGCCCAAAGGAATTTGTCAGCCGATCCTGCAAGATCAGCGTTGTCATGTATAACAACGACCTGCCAGTCGTCAAAGTTGCCTGACCTCGCAATTCGTTCGCCTAAGTTTTTTTCACTTTCATAAGACACTCCTTCGACAACGAGGCATCCGCCGCAGAAAACCTCGGCGCGCCGAATGCCGCCGGGAAGTTCGCCATGAAACCGGAGTGCCAATTCCCTCTTTGCATCGCCGGTGCCCATCAGGATAGCCTTGCTTCCGTGATTGATCTTGCCGCTTGCGTAATCGAGCGTATCAAATGCTGTCTGTGAAAATATGAAGAGGTCCCGATGCCAATCGACGCGGGCAAGAATGTGTTCGAATAACGATTTAAAATCTCGTAAATTTTGCGGCTTGTCGGTAAGCAGGAGAAACTTGGTGAGAGAAAGCTGGCCTTCGCCCAATATACGGAAACCTGCTGAAAGGGCTTCGCGGGCATAGCGTTCTTTTACGACGGCTGCCGCAAGCGAATGGAAACCAGTCTCGCCATAGCTCCAAAGATCACGAACCGCCGGCATCACAACGGGAAAAAGAGGCGAAAGCAGTTCCTGCAAAAAATCGCCGATGAAGAAATCTTCCTGACGCGGCTTGCCGACCACGGTCGCGGGATAGATCGCGTCTTTGCTATGAAAAACAGCGTCTGCATAAAAGACGGGATAATCATGCGTCAGCGAATAGTATCCGTAATGATCGCCAAAAGGGCCTTCGGGGCGACGTGTCTTAGGCGGAACGTGACCGATCAAAGCATACTCAGATTCGGCCAAAAGACGATGATGTCCCGTGACCGGGTTATCTGCGGTCGCGATCTTTGTACCGGCCAATAACGAAGCAAGCATTAGCTCCGGCACGTCTTCGGGTAAAGGTGCGATCGCCGACAGCATTAACGCCGGAGGGCCGCCGAGAAAAACGGACACCGGCAAGGCTTCATTTCGCTGTTCTGCTTCGAAATAATGAAAGCCGCCGCCTTTACCTATCTGCCAATGCATTCCAGTGGTTCGTTTGTCGTAACGCTGCATCCGATAGATGCCGAGGTTGTGCTTTCCCGTCGAAGGGCTTTCCGTATAAACGAGCGGCAGCGTGTTGAAATGACCGCCGTCTTCGTGCCAAAGCTGCAGGAAAGGGATCTTTTCCAGATCGACATTTGCCTGCCGCGTCTGCAAGACCGGAGCATTACTAATATTTTTTGTTCCAAGCTTGACCGCGGTTTTTGCAAGATCGCGATATTCCCACATCTTGCCGATCTTAGGCGGCAGCAGGTTTTCGGCAGCGTGAACAGCTCGTTTAACAAATTCGAGCGGCTTTGGCCCGAATGCCAATTCAATGCGTTTGACTGTTCCAAAAAGGTTAGTAACAACCGGAAACTGCGAGCCTTTTACATTCGTAAAAAGCAAAGCTTTCCCCTGCTGTTCGATCACGCGGCGGTGGATTTCGGCGATCTCAAGATACGGATCTACTTCAGCCGAGATCTCTACGATCTCGTCTTCACGTCGAAGAGTTTCAATAAATGTACGGAGGTTTGAATGCATAAAAGGAACGCCGCCTTGGCTGGCGGCATTTCAATTTAGATAGCAAATGAATTGTAGCAAACAAAAAGAAACCGGCACGAGGCCGGTTCCCACTTACTGAAGATCGGATCTACGAAGAGTTGGACTTTCGATATTCAGATCGTCGATCTTGATAACGTCGATCTTCATATTCGGAAACCGTTTTGCAAGGTCATCCTTGAACTTTGCGTGATCGCCGACGATTATCATATCGCCGTTGTTCAGATATTTCGCCGCAAAATCCTTAACACTAGATTCGTTCACCGATGTGACGTTGGCCATATAGTTATTCAACGTATTCGCTGGAAGGCCAAAGGTGTACAGATCGGCAAGAGCACCGGCCAAACCGCCGGTGGTTTCAAGACTTTGACCAAATCCACCCGTGAGCACCAGTTTTCGCGGCGTAAGCTCGGCACTTGACGCATTCGTTTCCGCAAGACGTTTGAGTTCGGCGACGACAAGCTCTGCAACTTCAGCAGCCGACTCATTTTTCGTTTGAGTACGAGTCGTGAAGTTCGATTTTCCGTTCCGCCATTGGAAACCGCTGCCCGCTCCGTAACTGAGCCCACGTTTTATGCGGATCTCCTGATTCAGCCGCGAGGAATAGCCGCCTCCGAGAAGCGAATTCAGTACGGAGGCTGCGTAATAATCCTTACTCCCGCGTCCGATTCCGCCGATCGGCTTTACGTAATTAACCGATGCCTGGCCCGAATTGGGAAGATCTACAACGAGTATTCTTCTAACAATTGAGTTGTCCTTCGGTAATCCACTATCGAAACCGTATCCACTCTTAGTGGAGATTTTCGGCTGAGGCCATTTGCCAAAATATGATTCTGCAAGCGAAATACCTTTGGCCGCCGTAATGTCTCCCGTAAACAGCAACACCGCGTTATCCGGCGTGAAGCGCTTCGAGTAAAACTCAGAAATATCCGCGGGTGCAAAAGACTCAATACTCGCGGGTGTTCCGCCAGCCGGATGTTCACCGGCACTGTAAACACTAGCTGCATAATTAGCAATAAATCCCGGTTGAGTAAGGCTGAACTTTAGCTCGTCAAGAGATTGGGCTTTCAAAAGGTCAAGTTCTTCTTTTTTGAATGAGGGATTCAACACAACATCGGCCATGATCACTATCGCCTGATCGAGCTTGTCAGACGTAATGCCGATGGTTACAAAGGAATTGTTCCAACCAGCACCTGAGTTGATCGAACCACCGAGAAATTCCATCTCTTCGGCGATCTGTTCAGCGGTGCGCGTCTTTGTCCCCTTTGTGAGCATCGATGCGGTTATGTTCGCAAGTCCGGCTTTCTTGATCGTTTCGTCAGCAGCCCCGTTTTTTACAATCAATTGTGCCGTAACGATCGGGACGCCCGGCTTTTCAACCACAACGACGGTAAGTCCGTTTTTCAGTTTGAATTCTTTAACGGCTGGAATGCTGACGGACTTTTCGGGACCAGGGTTCGGAAGGCCATCCTGCGACAACACGTTAACCGCAGAAACGCAGAGGCACAGAGGAAGACAAGCCAAAAGTAAAAAGTTAAAAGGCAATATCGACCGGCCATTTACCTTTTTACTTTTGACTTCAGATAAAATTGAAATTCCATTCATAGCTATTTCTCTCCCTCCGCCGCTTTCGCCTGGTTGTAATAGATCACCACACGATTGTTGTTTTTGAAATACTGTTTCATTACGCGTTGAACGTCTGCCGCTGTCACAGCCTGCAGCTTTGCTACCTGATCATTAACGGCTTTTGGGTCCCCTTGATAGGCAATGGCTCGCTCAATTGCGATTGCTTTACCATCGTTTGTTTCCAATGACTGGATAAACGTAGAAATAAGCTGGTTCTTTGCCTTCTCAAGTTCCTTTGCCGTAACGCCCTGATCTTGAATTCTCTTTAGCTCGGCAAGCAGAGCCTTTTCGAGATTCTCGGACGTGCCCTTTTCCGCGCCTATGCCGATCAACGACATTCTTCCGCCTTCCGTATTCAACTCAAGATCGAGAAATGCATTCTGGGCGATCTGCTGATTTCGAACCAAGGAGGTGTACATTCGCGAGCTCTCGCCACCCGAAAGGATCGAGGCTGCAACACGCAATGCAGGAATATCGGGGCTCGATGATTTTGGCGCTCGGTATGCGATCGCGGTGGCCGGAAAAGGAACTCGCGGTGCGGTTTCGCTGATTCTCCGCTCGGTCGCCCATTCGGGTTCCACTTCGGTGACACGTTTGATGTCGCCTGTCGGTTTCGCGATCTTTCCAAAGTGCTTATCGACCCAGCTATCCAGTTGTTTCTGTTCAAAATCGCCTACGACGACCAACACGGCGTTGTCAGGCCGATAATAATCGCGATAAAACTTTTCAGCGTCCGCTCTTGTTGCAGCGCTTAGTTGATCCAGATCACCGATCACACCGCGGCGATATGGATGTTTTTGAAACGTGACGTCGTCAAGCAGCCAAAATAGCTTTCCGTATGGCGGAGCGAGGACGCTCTGCCGATATTCTTCTTTAACCACCTCTCGTTCCGAAGCAAAATTCTTTTCGTCAACATTAAGGTTTGTCATTCGATCGGCTTCTGCCCAAAGCAAACGCTCTATATGATTCGAAGGCACTACTTCGTAATAATTCGTATAATCCGGCCAGGTTGAGGCGTTGTTGAATCCGCCCACATCTTCTGTAAGCCGATCCATCTTCTCATCCGGCATATTCTTGGTCGCTTTGAACATCATATGCTCAAACATATGCGCGAAGCCCGAACGTCCTGGCGGATCGTTCTTTCCGCCAACGTCGTACCATACATGGATCGAAGCGGTCGGATTAGAATTATCCTGCACGGTGACGATCCTCATTCCGTTCGCGAGCGTTCGTTCCTTGATATTGAGCGGTGGAACCTTTAATTGTGCCAAGGCCGGAACCGTTACGGCTGCCAAAGAGAGTATTGCGAATAATATTGATCTGACAATTTTCATATGATCACCAAACAACCATTTCCGACGATTGGATGCAAAAAACGAAGAGGTTGGTTTCGAAATGATTCGGCGAGAGTTTGAAGCGTTTCACATTGATGACGAAAGTCGATCATTCGTAATCGTAGAAACCTTTGCCGCGTTTGCGCCCCAGCCAACCAGCATCGACGTATTTCTTTAGCAGCGGGCAAGGGCGATATTTTGGATCGCCCAGTCCTTCGTGCAACACGTTTAGTATTGCCAGACAAACATCAAGACCAATGAAATCGGCGAGCGTGAGCGGCCCCATCGGATGATTCATTCCCAACTTCATTATTTCGTCGATGGATTCTTTTGTGGCAACGCCTTCGTGGAGAGCGAAAACAGCTTCATTTATCATTGGCATCAACACGCGATTAGATACAAAACCGGGATAATCGTTGCACTCGACCGGAATCTTGCCTAGGTTTTCGGAAAGCTCCTTTACGTTCGCATATGTTTCGTCGGATGTTGCAATACCACGGATGACCTCGACCAGTTTCATTAGCGGAACGGGATTAAAGAAATGCATCCCGATGACCTTATCAGGGCGTTTTGTGGTTGCCGCGATCTTTGTGATAGATATGGACGAGGTATTAGAAGAAAGTATTGTTTCGGGAGTGGTTATTGCATCGAGCTTTTCGAATATCTGTTTTTTTATTTCAAAATTCTCGGTAGCAGCCTCAACCACGAGAGAACAATCCTTAAGATCGTCAAGGTTTGTCGTTGCCCTGATGCGGCCAAGCACCTCGGCTTTTTGCTCCGCGGTCATCGTTTCCTTCTTGACGAAACGATCAAGACTTTTTGAAATGTTTGCTGATCCGCGCTCGACAAACTCGGACTTAATATCACACATTACAACATCGAAGCCAGCCGAAGCTGCGGTTTGTGCGATGCCGCTACCCATTGTCCCGGCGCCGATCACGCCAATTATTTTACTCATAAATTATTGCCAGCTATTTGGTGCCGGTTGGTTCATTCCTAATTGCCCTGCGGCAGTTCTGTTCTCAAAATATAGTTTGCCCTCGTCGCTAAAGGTAAAGATCAGGCCGAAAACTCCGATCGCGGTTCCCAACGGAAACGACATACATATCATAATGGAGGCGATAATGGTCCAGGTTCGAGCCCACGGTTTATTTTTTCGCAGACCATAACCGGCAACGATCTTGGGAATTGAAAAAAGCATCACCATTCCCAGCATTACGACAAAAATGATCCCCATGATCGCAAGTATCAGTTCGGGCGGTGGGTCACCCGGCTTTTGAGGTGCTGTGGAGAAGATCGCACCAAATATAACCAGATAGATCACAGCGATCAAGACGATCACAAAAATGTTTAATGCGGTATAAGCCCAAAAGAGCAGGCCAAGCAATTTCGCCTTATCGTTTGCAGACATAACAATATTCGATCAATCGCGTTCGACCGCCATCGCAACGGAGTTTCCGCCGCCGAGACACAAGCCGGCAACGCCGCGTTTCGCGCCCCGTCGATTCATTTCATATAGCAGTGTGGTGAGAACGCGGGAACCCGAATTCCCGATGGCATGTCCGAGTGCGACAGCACCGCCATTAACATTTACAAGGTCAGGATTGATCCCAAGTTCCTTCATAACTCCAAGAGCCTGCACCGAGAATGCTTCATTCAGTTCAAATAATTCAACATCTTCGAGCGACCAGCCGGCCTTTGCCACCGCACGGCGAACACCTTCAACCGGGGCGAGCATAATATACTTTGGTTCGATGCCTGACACCGCGTACGAGACGATCCGTGCCATCGGCTCGACGCCAAGTTCTGACGCCTTTTCCTGTGACGTTACTACGACTGCCGAAGCTCCGTCGTTCACGCCCGGAGCGTTTCCGGCCGTTACAGTCCCGCCATCTTTTTTGAATGCCGGCTTCAGTTTGCCGAGAGTTTCTACTGTTGTTTCAGGTCTGACGGGTTCGTCGTGATCCAAAATAATTGGATCCCCTTTTTTCTGAGGAATTTCGACCGGGACGATCTCATCCTTAAATCTGCCCTCGGCCTGAGCTTCGGCTGCTTTTCGGTGTGAATTGGAAGCAAATTCATCCTGTGTTTCTCGGGAAATTTGGTGTTTCTCTGCAACAACCTCGCCGGTATTGCCCATATGCCAATTCTCAAATGGACACCAAAGGCCATCGTGGATCATCAGGTCGGTAGCCGTCTGGTTGCCCATGCGGAAACCTTCGCGGGCGGTTTGAAGAGCATAAGGAATATTTGACATCGATTCCATCCCACCGGCAACGACATAATCGGCGTCGCCAAGCTGCACGTATTGTCCTGCCAAAGCAACGGCTCTTAATCCCGAACCGCAAACCATATT
>PNRO01002181.1_pt1 | contig 14800 bp, 12 predicted proteins | sample 7248581 | NCBI WGS metagenome assembly PNRO01 (sample SAMN08278401, study PRJNA427962) | Gut metagenome, whole genome shotgun sequencing project. | isolation source: gut content | host: Eisenia fetida | place: India:Sub Himalayan Terai region of Darjeeling | collected 2013-11-18 | reverse complement strand
GCCCTCACGGTGTCGGCCGGCGAACCTTGCTTGATCTCGATGCTCGCGCCGCGTGTGCCCGAATTCGCTTCGGATGCCACCGCGGTGTTCGCCGATGCGTTTTGCGTCGAGTCAGTCTTTGAGGCCTCAACGGAACAGCCCGAAACAAACAATATGAAAGATGCAGCAAAGATGACACGAAATACAGGCCGGTCTGATCGTCACTTAATTTGGCTCCCGAAAATCAATGAGAACTAAAGAAACCCTTGGCTAGACGTGCGTGTCGCGAGTAGGGAAAAGACACGCCACCGTTAAGTATAGCGTGTCTCGTTGAAAATTGGAAAACAAATTTTATGCTGACGCGTCAACTGCCGCTCTTTCCTTTGAGGATCATCTCCCGACCGACAAAATAGAGCAGCACGGCCAAGCCAAGGAATGGCAACAGGCCAAGCCAGTTAGAATGCTCGCCTGCAAAGAACGGGTTGTTGTGTTCGGACCAGGATTCAATGCCCTTTACAGTTCCGCTCAGGAACTCGGCGGAAAAGGCGACGAGAATGCCCGCAAGTGCGGCACCGGCAATATATCCTGACGCAAGCAGCACGCCCGGACTCTTATCGGTTTCAGCGATCATCTGTTCGTCAGTAAGATTCTTTTCTTTTAGTTTCTTGAAGATCGTTTTGTCAACGCCCCACCGGACCATGCCGCCGACAAAGATCGGTGCCGAGACCGCGATCGGAAGATAGAGTCCCACGGCAAAAGCAAGCGACGATATCCCGGCAAGTTCGAGTACGATCGAGATCATAACCCCGAGGATCACCAGGCCCCACGGCAGTTCCTGACTAAGTATCCCTTTGATGATGTAGCTCATCAGCGTTGCCTTTGGGGCGGAATATTTGGTCACTTCGTTGCCGTCTGCGTTTTCGAGGATGGTTCCGTTGACTCCGGGATCGACAAGATATTTTACTTCGCCCGTGGTGCTAACCAAATACTTTCCGGGCGGGATGCCGCCTTCGGAATTGGTCTTATGCCATCCGCGATATGTTTCCGTGTCCCTGGCGGCCATTGAACCGGTTAGTTTTTCGGCCGGTCCGACGGTCGTTCCGGGTGGAACAACGGCTCCCTTAGGAAAATTTTCCTGTACCTTGTACGTAATTTTTCCGGTGCTGTCAACAAGATAAATTCCTGCGGGGATATCGCCGATCACAGGGTCTTTTTGTCCCTCAGGCGCCCTGTTTTCAAATACCCTGTAGTCACCGGCAACCGGCGGCATAAATTCACCTGTGTAGGGAGCCAAGCCGGCGGCATCGACCATTATTTCCTTATCCTTGACCCTGGAAAATGTTGTCGGTTCCGCAAATACCGTCCCACTGTCGTTAAGTCCAAGCAGGATCGGGCCAAGCAATAGTGCCGAAGCCAACGCACCGACAAGGATCGCGATCTGTTGCTTCTTCGGCGTGCCGCCTACCAAAAATCCTGTTTTTAGATCCTGCGATGTCGTTCCGCCATTGGACGCAGCAATACAAACAATTCCGCCTATTGTTAGTGCCGTAACAAAATATGGATCGGGCGCCGTCCAGCCCATCATCAGAAATACAAGCGAAGTAACCAACAGGGTCGCAACGGTCATTCCGGAGATAGGATTCGACGACGATCCGATCTCGCCGGTCAATCGCGAAGAAACCGTGACGAAAAGGAATCCAAGGATGATAATGAGAGTTGCTCCGAGGATGTTCATTTTCAGAGTGGGCACGAACGTAATGACCAGTATCAGTGCCAAAATCCCGATAACAACGAACCTGATCGACAGATCCTGGTCGGTACGCGGCAAAGTCTGCGTTTCTTTGACATCCTTGTCCGTTCGAAAATCTCCGAGACTGGCTTTGATGCCGTGAATGATCAATGGCAGCGAACGTCCCAGGCTGATGATACCGCCCGCTGCGACCGCACCTGCCCCGATATAAAGAATGTAATCGGCCTGAATACTGTTCTTACCTTGAATCCCCATTTCTGAGATCAGAACGCTCGCCGGCGAAAGCGGAGCGTCCAGACCCGAACCGAAATATTTGATAAGCGGGATCAAAACAAGATATGCCAAAGCACCGCCCGCAAACATGATCCCGGCGATCCGCGGCCCGATAATGTAACCTACGCCAAGAAGGGCAGGATTATTCTCGAGCGAGATCGAACCGCCTTCATATGGGCGGCCAAACACCTTTGTCGGCACTTCTTTCCAACCTTTGAGGACTTGCATTATCGCGTTGAACGCAAACCCCAACGCAAAACCTAACGCAATGATCTTGCCGCCATGAGTTGCTGTGTCACCCGCTTCGGCGGAATCGCCGTCGTGGGACGCCTCACGCGATTCTTGCGAAGCTCCGGCCATCAGAACCTGGGCACATGCCGTGCCTTCAGGATATTTGAGAATCCCGTGTTGGTCTTTGATCAGAGCCCGGCGCAGCGGGATCATCATCAAGATGCCCAATAGGCCGCCAAGTACCGCCACCAGCGTAACCCGCCATATCTCAAGATCGAATCCCAGGATCAGGATCGCCGGCATCGTCACGCCGACGCCGAACGCTATCGATTCGCCTGCCGAACCCGAAGTTTGCACGATATTGTGTTCGAGGATCGTCGCGTCACGCATCCCAACCTTCGAAAGCAGCCTGAATAGCGTTATCGAGATGACCGCCACCGGGATCGACGCCGAAACCGTCAGCCCGACCTTAAGCACCAAATAAAGCGACGAAGCCCCAAAAATGATGCCCAGAACGGTGCCGACGAAAAGCGGAAACAAGGACAGTTCGCGCAATTTCGTAGAATCTGGGATGTACGGTTTGAAGTTGTCGAGAAACGGATTTTTCATAGGTTTGAATTATGAGAGGAGAGGTCTGCCTTGCAATGTACATTGCATTGCAAAAAAAGGCAAAAAGAAAAAGGCATGCACGCACGCCTTTTAGCAGCTAATTCAAAAAAATCCAGCTAGCCGATGAACATTTCGTCATCCATATAAACACGATCGATCTGTTTCGGTGAGGGAGCAAAGAGTACTTCGAGCGCCTTGCGAACACCTGCCATGACGGCGGCGATCTCGCGGGCCGGTTTGACGATCTTCTCCTGCACGAATTCGGTCGTATCCACAACCTGATCGTGCGTTCGGTCGATCGTATTGCTGACCATTTCGACTTTGTCTTTTGCAACGAGTGCGGTCGAACCAACCAGAGTGCGAAGTTCGGCAACTTCTTCTTTGATCAACTCGGTCGATTCGGCAAGGTATTTGGTCGCGACGGACAAATTCTGCGAAACTTCGATAAAATGCACCGACATTTGCTGCCCTTGCACACTTAAGGCATCGACCTTGGTAATAAGAGGCGTTACTTTTTCTTCAAGCCGATTGACGGTTCCGATGACACGCCGAACGATCACCGCGATCGCGATCAACGCTATTGCCATTACGACAAAAGTAATGGCAATGACGATCGACGCGATCATCATCCAAAATTGAGGATCGTAAACGTTCATAGACTAGTTGATCTCGTCTTTTACAGGATATGTCGGACGGCCTTCAGTGATCGCTTTTGCTTCGGTCTTTCGCTTTTCCGCGACATACGCATCCTTTCCGGCCTCAACAGCCGCAGAGAACGGATTTGCCGTGCTGGCCGCCGCAGACTTAGCCTTTTCAGCGATCTCGCCGGCCTTTCCTTGGGCAGTGCTGTAAAGCTCACCGGCCTTTTCTCGGCCTACTTCATAATATTCGCCGGCCTTTTCCTGCAGATGAGTTGCTGCCTCTTTACTTTTTTCGAGTCCCTTTCGAGTAGCGTCGGCAATATCCTCTCGAAGCTCAACTCCCGATTTTGGCGCAAAAAGTAACGCAATAACGGCTCCGATAGTGCCGCCAACAATCAAATATGTCAATTTAGTGGCAACACCGGCATCGTTCCTATCTAATTCATTTCCCATGATATTTGTCTCCCGTCCTTAATTTAAAGAATTAGGACAAAATAACCTCGTCGAGTGTAGTGAAGTCACAGTATATCAGTCTTTTGCCGAATTCGGCAAAGGTTTTTTATGACCAAACAATGAAAAATGCGGTGCGCCGATTGATTTGTTACAATTTCTGTTCGCGATTTACGGTATGAACACTGACCTTATTAGAAATTTTTCGATAATTGCCCATATTGACCACGGGAAATCCACTCTTGCTGACCGAATTTTGCAGCTTACGGGAGCCGTCGCCGACCGTGATATGGAAGACCAATTGCTTGACGATATGGACCTGGAACGCGAACGCGGCATCACCATCAAGGCACACGCAGTGCGTTTGGATTATAAGGCAAAGGACGGCAAACAATATGTTCTGAATCTGATCGATACGCCGGGCCATGTCGATTTCAGCTATGAAGTTTCGCGTTCGCTGTCGGCTTGCGAAGGCGCTTTGCTGATCGTCGATGCCTCGCAAGGCGTTGAGGCGCAGACACTTGCGAATACGTATCTTGCCATTGAGAACGACCTCGAACTCGTGCCTGTTTTGAACAAGATCGATCTGCCGTCCGCTGAACCCGACCGCATTAAGGATCAGATCGAGAGCATAATCGGCCTTGACGCAAGCGAAGCCGTGATGACATCGGCAAAAACGGGAATAGGCATCGACGAGGTTCTCGAAGCGATAGTCGCGAAAGTGCCGCCGCCCAAAGGCGACCGAAGCGCCCCGTTAAAGGCATTGATCTTTGATAGTTGGTACGACAGCTATCGCGGGGTGTTAGTGCTGTTTCGCGTGATCGACGGCACGCTGAAAAAAGGCACTAAGATCAAGTTTTTCAACACCGGCCGCGAATATCTGACTGAAACCATTGGCGTGAATCGCCCGCGTCCAACACCTATAAATGAACTCGGCCCCGGTGAAGTGGGCTTTCTGACAGCGTCGATCAAAACGGTTGCCGACGTTCAGATCGGCGACACTATTACCGAAGCGGCCCGGCCCGTTGACACGCCGTTTCCTGGATTTCAGGAAGTGAAGCCGATGGTTTTTGCCGGGCTGTACCCGACCGATTCGGCGCAATACGAAGACCTTCGCGACGCGATGGAGAAGCTGCGTTTGAATGATGCATCGTTCTTCTTCGAGCCGGAAAGCTCGACCGCACTTGGCTTCGGGTTTCGCTGCGGCTTTCTCGGCCTGCTCCATATGGAGATCATTCAGGAACGGCTCGAGCGCGAATTCAATCTTGATCTGATCACGACGGCTCCGGGCGTACGTTACCGCGTGACGACGACCGACGGCGAGGTAGCCGAGATCGATTCGCCGTCGAAAATGCCGGACACCGGCAGGATCGCAAAGATCGAAGAACCATTTATCGAAGCGACTATCCTCACGAACGACGATTTTCTCGGTGGCATCCTGCCGCTGCTTGACGAAAAACGTGGTGTGCAGAAAAAATTTGAATACGTGACAACCAACCGCGTGATGCTGGTTTACGAGCTGCCTCTGAACGAGATCGTGCTCGATTTTTACGACCGCCTTAAATCTGTTTCAAAGGGTTATGCTTCGCTCGACTATCATCTGTCGGGCTATCAGGCAAGCAAACTTGTAAAACTCGACATCCTTGTTTCCGGTGAACCGGTCGATGCTCTCTCGCTTATTCTTCATTCAGATACCGCAGCGGCAAAAGGCCGTCTGCTAACGGCAAAAATGAAAGAACTCATCCCGCGGCAGATGTTCGAGGTCGCTATCCAGGCCGCCATAGGCAATAAAGTAATTGCACGCGAAACCGTCAAAGCAATGGGCAAAAACGTCATCGCCAAATGCTACGGCGGCGACATCTCGCGCAAACGCAAGCTGCTCGAAAAACAAAAAGAAGGCAAACGCCGAATGAAAAAAGTCGGCCGCGTCGAGACACGCCGAAGAAATAATGAATCACAGATCACCCCGCGTCGAGAGGCCACAAGAAGCCTTCTCTTCACGCCGCGATCTATGAATTCCAGTCATTTTTCGAGCAAACTGTGGTACTGTATGGCCAAGGATTCATCGATGCAGAGATTTACAACAACACTAATTGCGATAGTGCTTGCAGCAGGTTTTGCGACAGCCCAATCTTCAGCAGATGTCTTGAAGGAGATTCGCAAAATAAAGCTGCTCGAATCGACGCGCGTCGACGTTAAGAGAATCCTGCGTGACTATACTGCGACAGACGATGACGGTCATTATCAAGAGTTTTCTAATGACGATCTAAGGGTCGAAGTTACGTATGCGAACGGAACTTGCTCGGATGATTTGGACGATGATGATCCGTCTGAAGTTTGGAGCGTTAAAGAGTGGAATGTGACCAGGATCAAAATCGAATTCTCGGAACCGATCGCGTTTAAAGACGCTGGGCTTAATTTTTCGACCTTTAGGAAGGAGCCTAGGTTTCCAGACAATAAGGACGCCTTGGTTTTTCACAACAAAGCTACGGGTATCGCCGTTAAGACAAGCGAGGAGGGGATCGAATCGATCATCCTTTTTCCTTCACGTGCAAATGTAAACAGGCTATGTCGTAAGAGCACTGCCGCAAAGGGCTTTTATATACGCAATGGCTGGTTTAGCCAGGAAAAACCGTATGACCTTGCTTGCGAACTCAAGAATGGTTTTGCTAACGTTACAGATTTGAATCTGAGTGTCACAGAGGTCGAGGCATCATCAAATCCAACCATTTCAGTCACAACCGTGGCGATCGATCCTGAAAATGATGTTCTTACATACAATTACACTGTAACGGGTGGAAGAATCGTAGGCACCGGCGCGAATGTTACATGGGACCTCACCGGCGTTTCAGCCGGCACTTATACAATCACTGCAGGCGTTGACGATGGCGCTGGAATTGTTGGAAAGACCGTGACCAAGACGGTTGTCATCAAGTAGATTCACTCTATCTTGCTCATCCTACAAAATCGTTTAGCTTGCTCTCGACTATCGATCGGATCTCATCCAATCGACTTTTCGAACCCGCTTCAAATCTCAAAACTAAAATCGCTTGCGTGTTCGATGCGCGGACGAGTCCCCAGCCGTTTTCGAATTTGATGCGGGCGCCGTCGATGGTTATCACTTCGTTCGTTTTGGCGAAATGTTCGGCAATGCGGGCGACGACATCGAACTTGATGTCGTCGGGGCAATCGACGCGGAGTTCGGGCGTCGAGAATGTCTTTGGAATGTCGCTGAAAAGCTCGGAGAATTTTTTGTTGGTTTTCGACAGTATTTCAAGCACTCGTGCAGCAACATAGGCAGCATCGTCAAAGCCGTAAAATCGGTCAGCAAAGAAGATATGGCCGCTCATTTCACCGGCGAGAGCGGCATCGGTCTCCTTCATCTTCGCCTTTATCAGCGAATGTCCCGCCTTCCACATAATGCCGTTCCCGCCGTGTGCGGCAATGTCGTCATAGAGCGTTTGCGAGCATTTCACTTCGGCGATGACCGTCGCACCGGGCCGTTCGGCAAGCACGGAACGCGAGAGCAGTATCATCAATTCGTCGCCCCAGATGATGCGACCGGTTTCATCCACGACGCCGATGCGGTCGCCGTCGCCGTCGAACGCGATACCGATGTCGGCATGATGCTCACGCACGGCAGCTATTAGATCGACGAGATTTTCTTCGACGGTCGGGTCGGGATGATGATTAGGAAAATTAGAATCAGGTTCGATGAAGAGCTTCACCATTTCGACGCCGAGCTTTTCAAGGATCGGCACAGCCGTAACGCCGCCCATTCCGTTGCCGGCATCGATCACGGCTTTGATCTTTCGCGGGCCGAATGAGACGCGGGATAGAATGTCGGAGCAGTAGGCGTCGAGAACGCTAACACTTTCAGTTTCACCCGAACCATCGGATGGCACACTCCCTACCGGTCGTGTTTCCGCCTCAAGTGCCAGCGCCTTGATCTCCTGTATCTGCGAACCGAAGAGAGCATCTTTGCCGAGGCATATCTTAAAACCATTATGATCCGGCGGGTTGTGCGAACCGGTTATCATCACGCCGCCATCGACCTCCTGCGTAAATACTGTGTGATACAAAACCGGCGTCGGCACCATTCCGATCAGTACACAATCGCATCCTGCTTGATTAAATCCTTCGGTGAGCAATTCGCAGTAACGCGGCGAGCTTTCGCGTGCATCATAGCCGATCGCGATGTGTCGCGCGCCGTTTTGAATAAAGAACGTTCCGATAGCACGGGCTAAGACCCCAACGGTCTCATCGGTCAGTTGCTGCCCCACGATGCCGCGGATATCGTATTCGCGAAATATATGCTGATCAATTGCCATTATTACCGGATGATTCTTACGCATTCAACAAGTATTTTCAACACCGTCAACCATCGAGTTCATCGAAAGACCGCTATTTTGCTATACTGTTTGCTTATCTGCTGGCAACAATAGCCGATATCCCGGCATCAAAAGATATGCGATTTTCTTGTGATCTCAGACCGTTTATGAAAACCCCGTTGCGTATAATCACCGCGTTTGCATTGCTGCTTTCCGGAGTTGTGATCGCTGCCGGACAAACTCCGACTGCGACGCCGCCTGAAACGTCAGACCAGATCAAGACGTTCGAAGTACGCCTGCCTGTAACCGTAACGATCAAGGACGGCAAGCAAAAGGACCAGTTGGTAGCAGGACTCAATCAGGGAACGTTTCAGATCCTCGAGGATGGAGTTCCGCAAGAAGTGACGTTCTTTAGCGATGAGAAGACAAATCCGGTTGTCTATGTCGGCGTGTTGATGGACACTTCGCCTTCTACGGCGGGGAAACTCGGTTTCTCAAAGGAGGCCGCCAAGAATTTTCTTTACACGGTCGTGCGTTTGCGAAAAGACAAAGCTGCTTTCATGACCTTCGACAATGAGATCATTTTGCAGCAGGATTTCACCGACAAGCACGACCTGTTGGACCGCGCGGTTGAAAAGATAAAAAAAGCCGGTTCGCAGACGGCGATGTACGATGCGGTCTGGCAGTTTACTGATGAGAAACTGCGAATAGCTCCGGGCCGACGGGTTATTGTGATAATCACTGACGGCGAAGATACGTTCAGTCGCGCGGATATCAATGATGCGATCGACATAGCACAGCGAACCGAAACCACGATATTCGGCATTTCCACAAAAGCCGGATTTTTGGGAACTGTTCCGGGCGTTGAGGCCGGAACCACGAAAGGAAAGGAAGATCGGGCACTCGTTGAATTATCTGAAAAAACCGGCGGCGAGGCTTTTTTCACCGGAGACATGGTCGAGCTCGAACGTGCATTCACCCGAATTTCAAAAGAGCTGCGTTCTCAATACATAATCACCTATCGCCCGGCGAACCAGAATTACGACGGACGTGAACGCAAGATCGAGGTCAGATTCACGAATCCCGAAGACGCTAAGAAATATAAGATTCGAACGAAATCCAGTTACCGTGCCATACGTGATTCGTTGCGGTAGTATTTGGTTGAAAGTGCAAATGAAGATCCTTAGAATTATTACACCGGCAGCAGTTTTATTGTCGATGGCGATCTTTGCATCGCTCGGCTTTGAGTTTGCAAACGCCCAAACCCAACCCGCGAAAACTGCCGTTCCGACGCCGACACCTCCTATCAGCGAAGAAGAAGGCGTGATCAAAGTAGAAACGGAAGCAGTCAATGTACTGCTTACCGCTCAGGATAAGAACCGCCGACTTTTACTGACGCTCAAACCAACGGACATTCAGATCTTCGAGAACGGCCAGCTTCAGGAAGTTTCTTCATTCTCACGACAGGTAGATCTTCCGCTGAGCCTGGCGATATTAATTGACACAAGCGGATCACAGGAGCGGACCTTGCCGGAAGAGAAAATGGCCGCTATGTCGTTTCTTGAATCGGTCGTCCGTCCGGATAAGGACGAGGTCGCGGTTATCTCATTCACAGGCGATTCAACGCTGGAGATCGGTATGACGAGCAACTTGAACCGCCTTAGGCGTGCGATCGAAGGAGTTCGCCTTTCGCCTTCCATGGGCTATATTGGGGGCGGCGTGGTTATGGGAACGCCAGGTATTAATCCAAACAGTATGTCCGGATGGACTGCGGTTTGGGATGCGATCTGGGTTACATCTGAAGAAGTTTTGGGGCCGGCCCCGGAAAAAACCCGGCGTGCGATAATTCTACTTTCCGACGGCGTCAGTAATAAGGGAACCAAGAAACTTAACGATGCGGTCGAAGCCGCCCAGCGTGCCGAGGCCGTGATCTACTCGATCGGTATTGGCGATAATTATTACGATGGCGTCGATCACGGTGTTTTGAATAAGGTATCGGAACGAACCGGCGGACGAGCATTCTTTCCGCGTGATGAGGTCGAATTGCGGCGAGCGTTTCAGCAGATCCAGGAAGAAATGCGGTCGCAGTATTTGATTTCCTATGAACCGACGAATCCGGCACTTGACGGGTCGTATAGAACTATCGAGATCAAACTTTCTAATCCTGAACTTCAGAAACAAAAAGTCCAGCTAACGCATCGAAAGGGCTACTTCGCAAAAACCGAAAAGAAGAAATGATCAGGCCTGGTTGGTCTCAGCGGCGGGTGTGATGTGCGTCATAACGCATTTCCACTCGCCGTTTCGCTTTACGAAAACGTCACTTGTCCACTCGTTTGCGTTGAATGTCATCCCGCCGAAATGTGCGACATTTGTGATCCTCGCCGCCATGATCGCCGTATCGCCAAAGATGCGAATGCTGTTAAGTTCAGCAAGCTCCATAGAATCGTGCGTCAACTGACCCGATGCGACGAACGAAAGAAAATGCTCTTTTGAGCTGACGCCTCGTTCCGAGACCATCACCCATTCGTCCGCCATGAAGCTGCCGATCTCTTCAGCGTCGTTCGCAACGATCGCTCGCGACCATGCTTCCAACAGATCGTAGATCTTTTTTTCCTCGTTGCCAAGATCGTCTCTGTTCATTCAGTCTTTCCATCCCCATGGTGCGAGCGGTGCCGGGATCTCTTTCGTGATGTCGAATTTCACAGTAAAAAGACGGTCGCCGCCAAGACGTCTCAGGTTGTAACTGAAATGCTCGCCGGGAACCAGATCGATCCACCAAATATTAGCGGCTGCCGACGGCGCGTTTCCCGCCGGCGGAGCTACCACGCGAACCGTCTCCTCGTCTGCCGGAAAGAACTGCCGCGTTCGTTCGCCCGGGTTCGTCGACCAGCCGCCATACATCGTCACCTTGTCGGGCTTGCCGTCTTCGTGGCGATGATCGTGCTTGAGTTCGATGCGGTCTTTTTTACGCGTCAGAACCCATGTACGCGAACGGTCGTCGCCGACAAAGAACGGAATGCGAATTCTGTCTTTTTCGCATGACCGAACGTGCATCACCAGCGGCTTGCCTGCGAAATCTGGACTGTTTGACGTGTCGGCAGCGATCGTACCCGCGAAAGCCTTGCCGCAGAGCTTTTGCAATTCGTACCAGAAAATTTCGGTCGGCGACGCACTCGGCTTCTGCTGTGAAAAGCCGGACGCGGCCGCAAGAAGAACAAAGGCAAGTGTGGTCAAATTTTTCATCTTAATAATCTATCAGCTCTATCTTTTGAAACTTTCCTTTCTTGAAGCGGATCACCCAGATCACGGAGTATTCGGACTCATCAAGATTTTTGAACAACTCTTTTTTTGCGATCAGATTGGCAAGGCCTGGAATGGTATTCGAGTGTCCCGAAATGATTATCCGCTTGTTCGGACTTTTCATTATCGACTCCGCCAGTTCTTTCGCCTTTCGCGGATCGTATGTCTGCACCTGCTTGTTACGCTTCGCCGCCAGAGGTGCGATCGTGTCGCGTGTACGCTTGAAATCGGTCGAATAAAACTCCTTCGGCCGATATTTGCCCGCGCGCTTTATCAAACGCAGTGCACGCTCTTTCCCTTCAGCCGAAAGCTCAGGGTCCTGACTCGTTGCATCCGCTTTTTCAGCGTGACGTACAAGGACGATGATCTTGTCCTGGCCATAAGTATTGGCTGTGATATGGCCAAATATTACGAGTGAGATCACGATTGCAATTGAATTTTTCATACCAAACAAAGTAAGTAATTTGAAAGCATTTCAACAATAAACTGCTGGCAATGCAAGGTTTAGATAAACATTTTTCCAGGATTCAGGATGCCGTTTGGATCGAACACGTTCTTGATGCCTTTCATGATCTCGAGCGTCGGCGGGTCGATAGCGTATTCGAGATACTGCGACTTTACATAACCGATGCCGTGTTCGCCGGAGATGGTTCCGCCGAGAGCGACGGAGAGTTGGAAAGTTTCGGCGACGCATTTTCTCGCGCGGGCGATGGCGGCGGGGTCGTCGCGGTCAACTACGAAATTTACGTGTATGTTGCCGTCGCCGGCGTGGCCAAAGTTTGCGACGAAGGTATCGTGCCGTTTGCCGATCTCCTCAATGCGGGCGACGAGTTCGGGTACTTGTGAGCGTGGTACGACGACGTCTTCGTTGATCTTTAGAGTGCCGTATTTCATCAATGACGGCGAGATGGCGCGGCGAACGTCCCAGAGCTTGTCTTCCTCTTCTTTTGAACGTGCCCGAACGATATCAAAGCCGCCGTTTTCGCCAATAATGCGTTCGATAGTTTGGGCATCACGAGCCACCTGTTCACTCGATCCGTCAACAGCAACGAGCAGTATAGCTTCCGCGTCCTTTGACAATCCAAAGGCGAAATTCTGCTCGACGGCTTCGACACAATATTTGTCGATCACTTCCATTGCCATCGGCAGCAGGCCTTCGGGCGTGAATTTGGTCAGCACCTTACACGCGGCTTCCATCGAATGAAAATTCGCACGCACGGTCGATGTTGCTTCGGGCATCGGCAGAAGCTTTAAGGTCGCCTCGGTGATGATGCCGAGCATACCTTCGCTGCCGCACATCAGGCCGGTAAGATCGAAACCAACGACGTTTTTCACGGTCTTGCCGCCTGTGCGGATCACTTCGCCGGTTGCTGTTACGACCTCAAGCCCAAGAACGTGATGCTTAGTCACCCCGTATTTCGGCGTCCGCATCCCGCCGGCATTTTCCGCGATGTTTCCGCCGATGAACGAGTCTTTATACGAAGCTGGATCCGGAGCGAACAGCAGCCCAACTTCTGCCGCGGCCTGCTGAACTGCAAACGTCGTCATTCCCGGTTGGCAGATCACATACAGATCATCAACGTTGAGTTCGATGATCTTGTTCATCCGGTCGGTGCCGATCACGATACCGCCATCGATAGGTACGGCTCCTCCCGTATAGCCGACGCCGCCGCCGCGAGCCGTTACGGGGAACAGATATTCATTCGCCAACTTTAGAATTGCCGATACTTGCGCCGTCGATTCGGGAAAGACGACAGCTTCGGGCGGGAACTTCTCCTTTACCGCATCGGCACCATAGGGCTCGACTTTTTCAGGGTCAGCGATGACGTTGGTCTCACCTATAATGTCGCGAAGTTTTGCCAACACTTCGGGTTCTGAGGCACTCGTCGTTTTTCTTCCCGTAGATTCGAAATGTATAGATTCGTACATTGTTCGATAGGCAGATTCTATCAAAGCCCGGCCAGGAATGTCCGCTGGTCAATGGTATGTTACATTGACCTGTATGGAAAAAGTCGTATTAATAACCGGAGCATCCACCGGCATCGGACGCGAAACCGTTAAGCTGTTTCAGGCAAAGAACTGGCGCGTGGCGGCGACGATGCGTCGGCCGGAGGAAGCGACCGATCTGCAAAAGATCGTTGATGTTGAGTGCATCCGCCTGGACGTTACGGATGCCGATTCGATCAAATCGGCGATCGCAACGACGCTTGAAAAATTCGGCCGGATCGACGTGGTTGTAAATAACGCAGGTTACGGTCTGCTTGGGCCTTTCGAAGCAGCGACCGAAGAACAATGCCGACGCCAGATAGAAACAAATATCTTCGGGATGATGAACGTCTGCCGCGAGATAATTCCGTATTTTCGCGAGCAGAAGCACGGTTATATCGTCAACATCGCTTCGGTAGGCGGGCGAATGACCTTTCCGCTCTACAGTGTTTATCACGCAACGAAATGGGCGGTCGAAGGATTTAGCGAATCGCTGCAGCACGAGCTTGGGCAATTCAATATCAGAGTAAAGATCATCGAACCCGGCCCGATCAAGAGTGATTTTTATGACCGATCGCAAGTAATTGCCAAGAAAGAAGGGCTGTCGGCATACGACCACTTTGTTGACAAAGTGCTGCCAAATATGCAGAAGGCCGGCGAAGAGGCTCCTGACGGCACGGTGGTCGCGCAGGCAATATACGACGCTGTGACCGACGGTTCAAAACGGCTGAGATATGGCGTAAACACAAAGGGCATATTAATAGCTCGTCGATTGATGCCAGACCGCCTTTTCAACCCGCTGATAAGAAAGATGCTCGGGGTATAGCAAAAATCAGCAACAAGTGAGATGATGTTCAACTAGTTCTTCGATTCCTGTTAACACGGATCCGTTTTTCGATTTGTCAAACTGAATTTTCGAACTGTTACTCTCCGTATTGTTCGCCGATGAAAATACTTCTCTACAATCCTGACAACGGTGTAACGCGTAACTTTATGCCGCACCTTTGGATGTTCCTTCTCCAATCCCTCACGCCAAAGGAACACGAAGTTTTGCTGTTCGACGGCAATGCCAAGGCGATGACGCGGCAGGAGCTGGTGCAGCTCTGGAAAGATGAGAATATCGGCCTGGTCGGTATTGGTTCAATGACCCGGATGATCGCCCGCGCCTATCTTGTCGCGGATGCTATTCGCGAAGCCGGGATCCCGGTCGTGATGGGCGGTCCGCATGTGACGGAATGTGCCGACGAAGC
>PNRO01006092.1_pt1 | contig 15581 bp, 17 predicted proteins | sample 7248581 | NCBI WGS metagenome assembly PNRO01 (sample SAMN08278401, study PRJNA427962) | Gut metagenome, whole genome shotgun sequencing project. | isolation source: gut content | host: Eisenia fetida | place: India:Sub Himalayan Terai region of Darjeeling | collected 2013-11-18 | reverse complement strand
AACGGTCAACGACTCGTTGCGGGTCACGTATTTCCGCAACGAGTCGTTGACCGTTGTATGCACACCTTGGATTTCAAATTTTTGCAGCATAAAGAGCCTTCCTTCCGTGTAACCAACTAAAAGAACGATTTGTATTACCTATTATACGCCGCCGCGCCAAGCCTGTAGACTCTTTTGAAGAAATCAACAGGAGCTGGTAGTATGATAGTCATTATGCCAACTGATAGAGCGATTGAGGTCAAAGGGTTATACAAGTCGTACGGCGACCTGAAAGTACTGCGCGACCTAAGTTTTGATGTCAAGCGTGGTACGGTACTGGCCGTGCTGGGGCCTAATGGCGCTGGCAAAACCACGACCATTAAGATCCTTAGTACGTTGCTGCACCCAGATAAAGGCCGGGCGCTGGTCGACGGCTACGACGTCGTCGAGCAAGCCGCCGAAGCCCGCAGCAAGATTGGCCTGACTGGCCAATATGCTGCTGTCGATGGCTATCTGACTGGTGAAGAAAACTTATTCATGATCGGCCGCCTATACCGCATGAGCAAGTCCGAAGCCCAGGAGCGTACCAAAGAATTACTCAAGCAGTTTGACCTCGTCGAAGCCTCTACCCGGCCGGTCAAGACCTATTCCGGCGGTATGCGGCGGCGGCTCGACCTGGCGATGAGCCTGATCGCTTCCCCGCCGATTATCTTTCTTGACGAACCGACTACCGGCCTCGACCCACGCAGCCGCTTGGCGATGTGGGGCATGATTAAGAAGTTGGTGGATGGTGGCACAACTATCCTATTGACCACCCAATATATGGATGAAGCTGACCATCTGGCTGATGAAGTCGTGGTCATTGACCATGGCAAGGTCATCGCCAAAGGCACCCCTGACCAACTCAAAGGCAAAGTCGGCTCCGACCGGGTTGAGCTGACCATCAACGAAAAAAGTGATTTCGCGGCTGCCCAACAAGCTGTCGGTGGCAAGAAGCTACAGATCGACGAAGAACGTCGTGTCGTCAGCCTGGCAACCAAGGACGGTGTTAATGAATTACGCCAGGTCTTGCAACGCCTCGAAGCAGCCGGCATCGCCGTTGATAACGTCGAGTTGCGCCGCCCAACCCTGGATGACGTCTTCTTGTCACTGACCGGCCATGGCGCCGAGAAACCAGCCAGCGCCAGCAAGAAAACCAAGAAGAAGTCTGGGAAGAAGGCCAAGCGATGAGCAAAGTAGCATCCTCGAGTATTTGGTGGGGTATCAACGATACCTGGATTATGGCCAAGCGCAGCATCCTGCACATCATCCGCAGCCTTGACCAAGTGATGTCGCTACTGCTCTTCCCGATTATGTTCATGCTACTCAACCGCTATGTACTGGGCGGCGCTATCGATACCGGCAATGTCAGCTATGCCAATTATTTGTTCGCCGGTATTTTAGTACAGACCCTAGCTTTTGGCGCTAACTATACGACCATCAACTTGGCCGTGGATCTCAAAGAAGGTATCGTCGACCGCTTCCGCTCCCTGCCGATGGCCAACAGCGCCCTGGTGACCGGGCATATCCTGTCTGATATGGTGCGGAACGTCATTTCTGGCGCCATTATCATCGCGATCGGCCTGCTAGTTGGCTTCCGCCCAACCGCCAGCTTTGAGGAATGGTTATTCGTTATCGGCCTGGCGCTACTATTCACGCTGGCAATTTCCTGGTTGTCAGCTATCCTCGGCCTGATGGTTAAGAGCCTGGAAGCCGCCCAATGGATTGGCTTCGTCGTTATCTTCCCGCTGACCTTCATCTCTAGCGCTTTCGTACCAACCAACACTATGCCCGAGGCACTACGCTTCTTCGCCGATAACCAGCCATTGACACACGTCATCAACGCCATGCGCTCCTGGTTGGTCGGCACTCCGATGGGTGACAATGCCTGGCTATCAATTGTCTGGTGTGTCGGCATCATCGCCGTTTCAGTGCCGCTGACGACCTGGATGTTCAAGCGTCGCGCTGCCAGCTAATCAAATCTCGGTTTTACCGTTCATAAACGGCTGGAGTGCTTCAGGAATTTTTACCATGCCATCAGCGGCCTGATGGTTCTCGATGATAGCTATCGGTGTCCGGCTGAGCGCGAGCGCTGTCGCATCATTGGTATGGAGCAATTCAATACGGCCATCTGCCCGCTTAACACGCGTCTTCAGGCGACGGGCTTGATAGTCAGTCATATAGTCTGCAGTATGGGTTTCACGGTATGCGCCCTGACCAGGCAGCCACGCCTCAATATCGACACCCCGGGCATTAGGCTTGCCAATATCGGCAGTGCACTTATTGAGGACTTGGTATGGGATGTCCAGTAGTTGCATGAGCTCCTCCTGCAGCGCAACCAGGAACAAGTGTTCGCCTAAGCCCTGGCCAGGCAAGGTCAACGACTCCATCTCCAATTTGTCGAACTGGTGCATCCGGAACATACCTTCCATATCCTTCCCGTAAGTACCGGCCTCACGCCGGAAGCTAGTGGCATATCCAATATACCGTATTGGCAGGTCTTGCTCGCTGATAACTTCGTCAGCGTGCATCGAGCCTAAGACATGTTCGGCGCTGCCTTGGAGCCACAAGTCTTCACCCTCGATCTTATACCGGTCATCACGCGGCTCTAAGCGATCCATGGCATCGTACAGGCTGGTGCGCAGCAGAAACGGCGGCAACACTGGTACGAATGGCTTGTTGCTCACTTGCAGGTTATTTTTTTGGATCACTTCGTCGAGAAAACGAGCATCAGTCAGCTTGTTCAGCGTAAACTGGATGATAGCGAACTGGAGCTGGACAAGGTCACCTTTGAGGTAAGCAAACCGCGAGCCAGTGACTTTGGCAGCCCGCTCTTTATCGAGCCACCCACGAGCCTCGGCCAGCTCAGCGTGATTTTTCGGTTGGAAATCGAAGCGGGTCGGATCACCGACCTTTTTGCTGACCACATTCTCATCTTCACTCGCGCCGACCGGCACATTGTCGAGCGGCATATTAGGCACACGCTTAAGCAATTCGATGAATTCTTTTTCGATAGCGCTAAGTTTATGTTCTAGATCAGCTAGTTTATCCTTAAGTTCCCTGCCAGTCTGCATCTGTTCTTCACTAGGTCGCTGTCCCTTGGTTTCCGCTGCAAGCTTATTGCGACTTTGTCGCAGTAACTCAACCTGTTGCAATAGCTCCCGACGCTCTTTATCAAAGCCCAGTAACTGTTGGACATCAACATCATACCCCTTCTGCTTGGCCTTCTCGGCGACAAGCTCCGGGTTCTCCCGGATAAACTGAATATCTAGCATATAATTAGTATAGCTCTAGGTAACGCTAACTGACAATTAATCAATTTGGTGATGTTGAAGTTCTTCGATAAAGCGCCCGTCAAGCGCATCTTGAAGAGCCCTGATAGAAGACCAGTTATTTTCGGATAATTTGTTTGAGGCCAGAATAATAGTGTCCGCTTTTTTGGCAATCGCATTGCGCCCATCTTGCTGAGAGTGCTCAATGGCACGATCCATGACATCCTCTGCTTCGGGTGGACTCGTTGAGATGTATATCTTTCGCTCTTCACCAAAATTCGCGTGAGCTGCTACTTCATGTGCTCCATAAGGTTGATGCCGATAGACCGCGAGACTACTGGTCAGACCCACCTGTTGATTAGCAAGCTCCTCAGCCTCTTGCACGACCCGGTTAACATCTTCGGGCAATCGAGCGTCCAGAGGCTCAGCTTGACCATTAGCGGACCAGCCCCACACAAAACGCTTAATGGCAGCTCCGTCATACGACTCTACTCTGGCACGGTAGCAGACCTCACTCCAGCCAAGGTCAATTAGCTCGTTGGCTACTGGAAATTGACGCCGTATACCCCGCAGAGTCACAATTGAGCTATCAATTCTCTGGTATTTCCCCGATAGCTCAGCCTGTTCGGCTGTCAGAAGGTAGCGTAGGTCATCTGGTGCAGGTAAGCCATCTGGAGAAGTCTGAAAAACCTCTAATCTAGGTTGTTTGCCGGCCATCTATGTTCCTATCTAAATATATTTATATTATATCGCTAAATAGCATTTATTACAATTACCGTTTCTTGTGCTGTAGCGTATCGATTGTCAGCTGTGTGCGTTGGCGCGCGTAGTTGCAGAAATCACAAGAGCCGCCCATGGCGGCTTCGCCAACTGGCGGCATGGTGTCATTATCCATACAGCCCTTCATTTTCTGGAGTGTCGGCTCGACCCAATCAGCATTGCCGGTATACGAGATTAGCTTGGTCTTAAATTCCAGCCGGTCGGCAAAGCCATTGCCATCAAATTTCGCGTTGGTATACACGAAGTAACCGGTGTCACTGACCGGAAAACCATTTTGTCTGAGCAGCCACTGGTAGACTTCCATTTGGCGCTTATAGCTCATCTGCCAAGCAGCATCAATGGTTATCTCGCTCTGTTTAGCCGTTGCCTTATAGTCAACCACGATCAGCTCACCGTCTGGCGTCACCCAAACATCATCGACAGCACCGTAGACGTGTAAATTGGTCGGTTCATGCACTGTTGCCACACCGGTGAAATTGTGTCGCCAGGTATCCAGGTCAGCATGCTGGTACGGCACCGCTTTGATTTGGTTATCTTTCATGATTGGGTGGGGCGTCCCAGCGACCCGGTGGACATCAAACTCTTTTTTGAATAATTCATCAATCGCTTTGTTGATGTTAAATGGCGGGCCGCTGGGACGCCGGATTTTCAGCCGCGTATCAAGCCAAAAGCAGCGTGGGCACTGCATGAAGAGCTCAATCTTGGAGCGGCTCACTTTGAACGGCTCCGCCTGCCCCGGCTGGTAGGGTTTGCTACGGGAATTGTTATACGCCATTACTGTCTATTGTACCAAGCGCAGGTCAGATTTCTTCGAGAACACGCAATAATTCGAGCGGATTTTGGACTGTGGCGGTCGGCTTGAGTGATTTGAGCTTAGTGGGTCGGGCAAAGCCCCACAGTACAGCCACTACCCGCATACCAACTGACTGGGCAGCTTGGACGTCCCGCGCTTCATCACCAATATAAATGGCATCCTTTTTCTCTAGGTTCTGCTCTTCGAGCAAGCGGCGCAAGGCCGGTGCTTTGCCAAAAAGCCCCACCCCACCATAAATCTCTAAGAAATACGTATGCAGCTGGCGGTCGTGCAAGAAGGCGTGCAAGTTCTGGACTGTATTACTGCTGACGATAAACAGTTCGTGGCCTTCGGCATGTAGTTTCTTGATAACTTCTGGCACACCTACAAACGGCTGGACTTGTTTGATAGTGGCCTGCATCTTGCGGCGACCACGGAAGAAAGACCGTAGTAGGCGCCACCATGATAGGCCGAAACGCCGGCCGATAGTGACCATTGGTTGGCCACGTAACTCTTGTCGATGGACACCCGTGGGTTTGTCTATACCTGCTTCTTCCGCCAAGAAATCAACCACAAAATCAAAGCTGTCGGCGATCGTACCGTCGAAGTCAAAAATAATAGCTGTCATTGCCCTCTAGTGTACAAGATAGGGGGACAGCTGCGAAAAATCACTTTTCTGGAATTGGCTCGTAGGGGATATGGCAGGCGCCGCGGCCGGTCTGTTCGGCATACTTCTGGTGATAGCTTTCGGCCTCGTAGAACGGACCGGCCGCGGCGATTTGCGTCACGATTGGCTGGTTAAACTTCGATGCAACCTCTTGCTTAACTTGTTCAGCCACTTGGCGTTGCGTCTCATCAAAATAAAAGATTGCCGAACGGTAATTATCCCCAATGTCCGGCCCCTGCCGATTCAACTGTGTCGGGTCATGCATCCGAAAAAATTGCCGACACAAAGTCTCGTAGCTCACTTGTTCCGGGTCAAAATCCAACAGCACCGCCTCGGCGTGGCCAGTGCCGTGGGCGCAAACCTGCTCATAGGTTGGGTTTTCGGTGTGGCCACCAGTATAACCAACCACGCTCTTAACGACACCGGGCACCTGGTCAAAATAATACTGCACGCCCCAGAAGCATCCCGCTGCGAACAGTGCCTGCTGCGTCTCATGGTCAGTCATATAAGCTATTATACCCCCCTACAGGCCACCGCTCCTTGAAAGCGCAAGCGCAGCAATAGTCATTAATAGCACGATGAGACCCAGCGCACGACGGAAATAATTAGCGCCTCTAGTTAATTCTAAACCCGCCCATATTAACAGAGAAGTTGCGGCCATTAGAAAAGCAATCTTACTAATAATCCTCACGGGAGACAGTGTCGCTACCAATTCCAAAAGAGCCCACATTATAATCCATACGTTAGGGCGCTGATAGATGACAGTTCGGCCTTGGCTATCTTGCCAGACCTTTTGCCAAAAATTCCGCGATGCCTTTCGTGGAGATCGGTCAATTTGATATCGCGCCATAGCCCTACATACCCCTTTACGCTGCATCCAGTGTACCAATAATGTGCGATCCCCACGGATTGATAATTACCGATAAACTGTTGCAAAATTCACCTTTTCACCGTACATTGTGAATATAATTAAGGAGATACAAAATGAGTGCCTTCGCCGGACTAGAAAAAAGCCTGGATAATATCTTCGCCAAACAAGCCCCTGCCTTGCCGGGCAACGCTAAACGGGCTTTAGTAACATATCTACCCTGGATTAACCTCGTCCTCGGCCTTCTGACGCTTTATGCCGTTTACGGGCTCTGGCATTGGGCGCACACCGCCAATAACCTCATTGAGTACGCCAATAGCTTGAGCGCCGCTTATGGCGGCCCGCAAGTCGCGACCGACCGGATGAATTTGGGTATTTGGCTTGGCCTAATCGTCTTAGCTATCCAAGCCGTGTTGTACATCGCCGCCTTTCAGGCCACGCGTGAGCGTAAGAAATCCGGCTGGGACTTGATGTTCTATGCCCTGTTGATTAATGTTGTCTACGGTGTGGTCATGCTCTTCACCAGTTACGGCGGCTTTGGCAGCCTGCTTGGCACCATTATCGGCTCCAGCATCGGTCTGTATCTACTATTTCAGATCCGCGATGCCTATAATCGCAAGCTTGCCAAAGTCGGGGAAAAAGCCTAAGTCATTAATCTCACATTTAGAGTTCTGAAATAAAACTTAAGCTTATTGCTTGCTAACAAGCCTGGTGCTAGACTATGGCAACTATGGTCAATATACCAACAAAGCTTGATGACATTGCAAAATCCATTGGCGATTTAAGCCATATGGTCGATGGTCGTTTTACTGGTGTTGAGCATCGCCTAGATAAAGTGGAGGCACGAGTTACAGATTTAGAAGCAGGCCAACGCGATGTCCGTGAACGATTAAGCTATCTGGAAGGCGAAACCAAAGCCTTACGCAACGACGTGAGAGAGCTGTATCAGCTCACCGCGTAACTCACTTAACCTACTCCAAAGCGTGGATCTTGTCGTGGTCGAGGCCGTAATAGTGGGCAATTTCATGCCACAACGTATGACGGATTTCTTCTTGGAGCTCAGCCAGCGTATTAGCCTGCTGCTGCAGTGGCAACTTAAAGAGCGTGATCTTATCCGGCAACAATCGTGTCAATCCCTGGCGCTGGCTGAGCGGCATCCCCTCATACAGCCCAAGTAAACTCTGGTCATGGCGTAGCTTGAGCTGTTCTCGTTGGTCAGGCGTCGGTTCATCCTCATACAAGATTGCCACGTCCTTGATATTCCGAACGTGCTCACCAGGCAGGCTCTCCAGGGCTTGGTTGATTAATTCCTGGAACTGCCTATCAGAAACCTGAATCACTTATGCCTCCAGCCGCAGGCGCTTGATGAGCCAGTCGCGAGGCAGGATACTCAGGAACCAGCCAGCCCGCGGCCCCGACGCCTTGCCAATCAAGGCTCGGTACAACGTACTAAATAATTCTTTGGGCGATAGGCCGCTTGTCTCTTTGAAGTCATAAATCGCTTTGTGGAACCAATCGCCGTCAGCATCTGCCGGCGCTGCTTCGATCTTATCGGCAAGATCAGCCATGAATTTTTTCTCATCATCATTGAAATCATCAGTGCTCACCTGACCGCGCAAAGCAAATTTCACATCCTCTGGCGCCCGCTTATCCAGCCAATTATTAATGAACTGTAGCTCGGCTTTGATGATATCAGCGTCTTCATCAACCACTTCGGCATGTTCAGTGCGCCGAATGATATCGAGCGTCTTATCCGTGTCACGCAAAGCCGCCTGATAACTGGCCACCAAGTGGGAGAATGGCACCCGACTGACCGTTTTGGTCTTGAGGCCGCGGGTGCAGATGTACAATAGCTGCTCTTCACTTACTGTCCGATCTGATTTAGCGGCCAGGGCAGCAAAATCATCCATCAACCGCACCACCCCATTGATTGGATCAAAATACAGCGGCGTGTTGAGCGGGTTGCGCAGCATGAAATAGCGCACTACTTCTGCTGGCAGCAGCTCAAGCCCTTCCTCAGCGCTCAAAGCAGTACCCTTGCTAGCACTCATTTTTTTGGTATCGCCTATCATATGAATTGAATCATATGGCACTGGTAACGGCGCTTCAGCTTCGTAGACCTCTTGCATCAAACGCGCCCCAGTATCATACGATCCGCCCGCACTGGCATGCTCACGGCCAAATGGCTCAATATTCACCCCCATCTGCCACCAACGCCCTGGCCAATCCAGGCGCCAGTCGAGCTTCACTTCACCCCTTTGATAATGAACTGTCTTTTCTTCGCCCTGCGCGTCTTTGTATTGGATAGTTTTGGCGTCAATATCAATACCCAAGAATTCCCGATTTTTCAGGTATTCGCCGTCCATAACTTGAATCGGAGACCAATTGGGCGGTAATTTCCGGTTAGAAACTTCTTCAAGCACCTGCCTGATAGTTTCAATCCGCTCCAGGCAGCGTTCAATGCTGGGTACAAAATAGCCGCTGCGGTATTTTTCGTGCGAACGGATAAAACTAACGTCCACGCCGAGTGCTTGGCACGATGTTTGCAGGCCTCCCAGAAAGTAGTCCGCATAGGAATGATCGGAGCCATCTGGGGCTGGCGTATCACATAACGGCATACCTAGATACTGGCCGTGCGCCTCAGGCACGTTGGCCGGAACCTTCCGCAAGGCGTCCAGGTCATCCACAAAGTAAACGTGTTTGGCTTGCCGCCCGCGTTTGGTTAACTCCAGCAAAATAGCATCACAAATGATAAGCTCGCGCATGTGTCCAAGATGATATGTGCCTGATGGCGAACCACCAGACTCAATTAAAATCTCGCCTTTGGGGTGACGAGCCAGCAGCTCGTCGACAGCTTTATTTAACCATTGCATAGCCTCAAGTATACCGGAATGCGTATCTGTTAGCTATTGATTCAACTAGTAATAGGGTAGATTTAAAATTGCAACTTTTTTGCAATTTTATTTTAGGAAATATCGACGATCTTATAGGTAGCGGTCTCGGCTGGGGTCTTGATTTCGACTTTGTCACCGACCTTCTGACCGAGCAGTGCCTGGCCAATCGGCGACTCATCGCTGATCTTGCCACTTAACGGGTCAGCTTCGACAGTGCCAACCACTTGGAACTCCTTGGTCTTGCTATCGCCCTTCAGCTTGACACGTGAGCCAATCTGCACCTTGCTACCAGCCCGTGGCTTTTTGATGATCTCGACACTTTGCAAAATATTCTCGATCTCGGAGATACGTGCCTCATTACGCTCTTTTTCAGCTAAGGCCGATTGGTATTCGGCATTCTCAGCCAAGTCGCCGAGTTCGCGGGCAGACCGGATCGCTTCAGCGATATCGCCACGCTTGCCTTTTAGGCTATCTAGCTCCTGCTGGAGTGTATCGACACCTTCTTTGGTCAATCGAAACAACTTCTTCATGATCTCCCTTTCTGACGTTCTTGCTCACATTCTTGGCTGACGCCCTTAACTCTGTTAGCGGAGGCCTTTTCAGCTCACTCCTCCACCGTAGTCGACCTATTATAGCAAGGCTATGCGACCACGCCCAGCCCTTTTAATAATTCGTTTTCATTTACCTGTTCTGGCTGGTCTGCCCGACGGGCTTTCAGCTCGTACACGCCAGCAGCTTGCGTCTTACCACTCACCACTACCCGATACGGGATACCGAGTAAGTCGGCGTCAGCGAATTTTTGGCCGGGCCGCAAGTCTCGGTCATCATAAAGCACTTCGACACCTTTGTCTGTCAGATTTTCGTAGAGCTGGTCAGCCTGCTCCACCACGGCCAGCTCATCACCAAGCCGTGCCAGATAGACTCGCGCCGGTGCTACCGCCTCTGGCCAAATAAGACCTTTGTTATCATTAAATAACTCGGCAATCGTCCCCATGAGACGGCTCACGCCAATACCATAACAGCCCATGACCAAGGTAATTACTTGTCCCTGCTCGTTGGGTACAGCCACCTCAAACGGCTCCGAAAACTTGGTGCCAAGGCTGAAAATGTTACCAACTTCGATGGCTTTTTTGACTTCCATTGGCTCACTAGTCTGCGGGTCAAGGTCGCCTTCGCGGGCAGTCTTAAAGTCGTAGAACTTATCCGGCCGGGTAACATCCCTATCAAAGTTGGCATTGATGGCATGATAGCCAGTCTTGTTGGCACCAGTCTCAAAGTTACAAAGGCCATTCAGCGAGTCATCCAAGAAAACCCGTACACCATCAGGCAGGTTAGCTAAGCCGGCATAGCCTATTTCGGCACCGGTCACTGTTTTGACCGTTTCGTCACTGGCAAATGATACGCTGGCACAGCCCACGGCTTCACATAGCTTCAATTCGTTAATATCGTAGTCTGAACGGACAGCCGCCATAATCGTTTCATCGGTATCAGTAGTGTAGACCAATGTTTTAGTGCTCTTCTCGATAGGAATATCCAGATGTTCTAGCAGTGCTTGGACACCGATGACGCCCTCTCCTTTTACTTCCTTGCAGGTTTGGAACTCTTCAGGCTCATTTCCTTTGCTGACTTTGGCTGGCGCGATTTCGCGGTTGTGGTAGATCCCATCACTGGTCTTGAATATCAGGTCTTCACCCGCTTCGCTAAAAGTCTGGAATTCGTGGCTGTATTTACTGAAGCTGCCGCCGCTGGCCAACACCATGACTGTCCGGTCACCAATACCGAGACGCTGGTAGACCTTTTCGTAGGCTTTTTGGGCTTTGGCATAAAATTCATCATGCTGCTCCTGGGATATCGCAAAAGAGTACATATCCTTCATGAGGAATTCCCTGCCACGCATCAGCCCGCTCTTAGAACGCAGCTCATTACGGAATTTGGTTTGGATCTGGTAAGGTGCGATTGGCAAATCCTTATAGGTGGTCACAAAGCGTTTGACGATCGGGGACAGGTTCTCTTCGTGGGAAAAGCCCAAACCGAGTTCTGCGCCATTAGCCAGCTTAGTCTTAAACCAGTTATCAACAACCTTATCGTCCCAGCGCCCTGTCAACTCGTAGCGCTCCGGAACCTGTAGTGCTGGCATGAGCAACTCCTGGCCGCCGATAGCGTCCATCTCTTCGCGGACGATATTCTCAATATTACGCAGTACCCGCAAACCGAGTGGCAGGAAACTATAAACTCCCGCCATATCCTTATAAACGTATCCGGCTTGGATAAGCAGTTGCGCGTTGCGGGCAGCTTCATCGGCCGGTACGTCTTTACTGGTTTTTGTAAATACTTGTGACAGTCTCATAGTTTTTCCTTGTATTAAGTTTAATCTTTTCATACGCCTTGGCAAGGTTATTGATGGCCGGGTAGTTAATCTTCTTACGTTAAAAACCTCCGCTTCTTATTGGCGGAGGCGTACTTGTTATATACAACAGAAACTACGCCCCGATGGGCGGCAGCGGGAGCTGAGATGCAAAACGCAGCTTCTTAACCATGCCTGGATTCTATCATCATGATAAGTGAAAAACAAACAGCGCCAGGAAGGCGATACCATTCTTGATACTATGCAGTGTGATGCTCGCCCAAAGGCTGCCAGTTTTCTCACGCAGATAGATGAGCACTAAACTCAAAATAAATGTGTCCAGCGCAGCAATATACAGCGGGCCGGCTGGGCCGCCTTCTGGCAAGTGGGCGACGGCGAAGATCAGGCTGGTCAGGATGGCGGCCCAGCCGAGACGCACAGCTTTCTTGAGACTGCTATACAGGAAGCCACGGACCATGATTTCCTCGACCAAAGGCGGTAAGATAACCAAGCTAATAAAAGTCGCTGCCAGCTGCAGCAAGCCTTGTGGGTCGTCAAAACCAATCTGCTGTTCCTGGTCGATATTGAAACCGGGAATGAAGTGGCTGGCGGCCGCTACGGTAATCAGGTAAACCACGTAATATATTGGCGCGGCCGCCAGCCCATAGGCCAGGTCGCGTAGCCGTGGCCGCAGCAAACCAATTGTCTTGAAAGAACTCTTGAAGTACTTGAGAAAAACGCACAATGCGCCAACCATGAGGCTTTCGGCCAATAATATAAAAATGAACTGGCCATACACTGAACTCTCCAACCAAGCAGCGGTTTCGTCCATTGACCATTGGCGTAGCAATGGGTACACATATACCAACAAGCCGGCAGTTAGCTGCGATAAATAATATGTGGCGATAAGGAATAAGACGCCCAGCCACGGGTTCCACGGTACCCGTGGTAATTTCGGCCGAGCGCCGGCTTTCTGCTTGGTTACAGCAGTCGCGGGCTTATCAGGTTCAGAAGAAGCGCCGGACATCGACGATAGAGATTAAGATAATCAGGCCAATCAGCAAGACAAAACCAGTGGCGTTGATCAGCTCCTCGGTGCGCGGCGACAGCTGCTTGCCCATTGCCCGGGAAATCCAAGTCATCCACAAGCGGCCACCGTCTAACGCCGGGATCGGCAGGATATTCATGATGGCCAGCGTCAATGAAATAATAGCGATGATCATCAGCATAAACTGCAAGCCCAATAAGCTGCCATCTTTGAGGATGGCGAAGATACCAACTGGACCAGCGACCTGTTCGGTGGCATCAGCCTGGCCATTTTGCCGGGCCGTGTCGTTGCCTGTCACAGCGCCAGCGATCATGCTACCCAAACCACCCAGCGCATGGCCAAGGCCTTGGAGCGTTAAGACGGTGACTTGGGCGCTAAAGCCAAGCGCTACGACCGGTGCTGACCAGGTAGAACGCTGCAAACTAAACTCAGTCGGCGAGATGCCAAGGTAACCTTTCGGGTTGCCGGTCTTTTTGCTGGCTGTAACGGCCTGTTGACTTAGTAACGTTACTTGCGTCTGCTTTTCCTGTCCATCGCGCACATAATATAAGTGAGCCGTCTTACCAGCGAAATCTTTAGTAATTTTCGGTAGTTTCTCAGCACTGGTAATTGCCACCGGGCTGTAATCCGGTAAGCTCAGTGCCGTGATTTGGTCACGCTGCTGCAAGCCAGCCTTAGCGGCCGGCGAGCCCGGCTCGACATACGCTATCAATACCTGGCTATCAACCGGCTTGGTATCCTGTTTGACGGTGAACTGATTATCGATCAGCTTGGGCATACCTATCAATGCTAGGATCGTAAACAATACTAAGGCCGTCAGCAGGTTCATGACCACGCCAGCAGCCATAATCTTGGTTTTCACCCATGTCGTAGCCGCGCCGAAACTACCCTTCTCGGTATCACTGTCATGCTCGCCCTTCAGCCGGACAAAGCCACCTAACGGCAAGGCGTTAATTGAAAAAACCCAGCCGGCCTTCGTCTTACGCTTGTACAAAACTGGCGGGAAAAAGATGCCAAACTCTTCGACTTCAACGCCATTGCGCCGCGCCATGATGAAGTGCCCGTATTCATGCACGATGATCAAGCCGATAAACAACAAGATGCCCACGACGAAAAGTATGATTCCCATTGCCGCTTATTGTAACAAACGTCACGCCGTTTTCCTGAACACTGCCTGAATAAATCTGGAAGCCTCGCTGAATAATTAATCCAACTCCTTGGTGTATTTTGCAAAACCATCGGCAGCGGCGTATAGTAAACCGTAAGGGCGATGAGAGACAGTTGAGGCCCTCTGAAACAAAGAGGTTAACAAAATAATGAACCAAGTGATCATGCCCACCATCCAGGTGGGTAATGAATTCGTAACACCAAAGCCAAACATGAAGGTAGAAGTTCTGACCCCGGAGGCTTCGCTGCCACCCCAGTCATTAGTGGTGGCAGTTAGTTCAAGGCATGATGCGGCCGAACCATCTGACACGCATGACGAACCTACCCAGCAGATTACTTCGGAAGCCCCTGAGACAGACCATCAAAGTAGCTATCATATCAAGCACCGCCTTCCCCACGTACCGCATGTCGGCAAACTTATTAAGCATCATCGTGTCGCCGTCGCCGCGCTTATCATACTGGTAATTGGCAGCGCCACTATCATGATTGGTGGACGCTACTATAGCGCCAAGCACATCCCAGCAGCACCAGTGGCCAGCGCTATCAAGGTCGGCGAAAAGCCAGTCAGCGGCCTCAACCTCACGGTACCAGCCGCTGAATTCCAGGCCAAACTAGAAAGCATCACGCACCAACCGGCCACATTAACCGTGGGTGACCGCACTGTGCCAGTCAGCAGTGATACGATCCGTGACTGGCTCCAGGTCACCACTAACAAAAACAAGTCGGAATACTATATCCACCTAAATAGGGCGGCCATCGCCCCCTCCGTAACTGAACAAGCTAACGAGTATGTCAAAACGCCTGTTAACCAAGTAACTGTCACTGAAGACGGCGCGGACCGGGTGGTCGTCGGTGGCCGTAACGGAACGGCACTCAGCGACCCAAACACCCTCAACCTGCAAGCCCAAGATGTCGCCAAAACTATCATGGATGGCAAAGGGGTGCAGTTCAGTACGCCACTCGCCACTGTTCCGTTCCAATCAGTTACTGCAGCGAATTTTGACAAGCTGCTGGTGTCAGACATCAACCGCAAGAAGATGTGGGCTTTCCAAAACGGCCAGCTGGTGAAGACTTTCCTGGTAAGTGCTGGCGCGCCAGCAACCCCCACGCCGGTTGGGCAATTCAAAGTCCGTGCCAAACTGCCGGTACAAGATATGCGCGGCTATAACGCTGACGGCTCACGCTACCTTCAGCCCCGGGTGCCTTGGGTGTCTTATTTCTATGGCGATAATGCCGTCCATGGTGTCTATTGGCGTCCGGCCAGCTGGTTTGGAGCTATCAATAGCTCACATGGCTGCATCGGCACTATGGTCGATGAAGCCAAGTGGGTCTACGATTGGGCACCAATCGGCACCACCGTCATCGTCCATACTTAAACTTTACGGCCTGCGATCAGACTTCTGCTTCTCGCAGAGCGTCTCGGCTAACCTTTCAGAGTGGTTAACCTGCACTTCGCTTGACTCTGCTTGAGCCAGAAATTTGATTACTTACAAGCTGAGGATTTCGGATTCCTTAGCTTTGGCAGCCGTTTCAATATCACCGCGGGTCCTATTCATAGCTTCGTCAACCTGGGTACTCAAGCGCTTGGCCTCGTCTTCGCTGATGTCTTTGTCTTTCTTGGCCTTGTTGATGGTATCCATGGCTTCGTGGAGGACGTTGCGTAACGAAATCATGGCTTCTTCCTGTTTCTGGCCGACCTGCTTGGATAGCTCTTTGCGGCGCTCCTCGGT
>PNRO01006471.1_pt1 | contig 15754 bp, 18 predicted proteins | sample 7248581 | NCBI WGS metagenome assembly PNRO01 (sample SAMN08278401, study PRJNA427962) | Gut metagenome, whole genome shotgun sequencing project. | isolation source: gut content | host: Eisenia fetida | place: India:Sub Himalayan Terai region of Darjeeling | collected 2013-11-18 | reverse complement strand
CCGATCGAACCGCCGGCACCAGTAACCATTACAACCTTGTTCTTCAGGAATCGGTTGATGCTATTTTGTTCCAGTTCAACTGGCTCCCGGCCAAGCAGGTCTTCGATCTCAATATCACGAATACGGCTGACAGTAACGTTTCCCTGAAGCAGCTCATACAATCCCGGGATCGTTCGAACCCGTACCGGTATTTCCTGACACTTCTTCAGGATCTTCTGAAATTCACTTCGCTTTGCTTGAGCGATTGAAATAATAACGTGATCGACCCCTAATTTTTCAACCAATTCGGGTAGGTCATCGGTGCTGCCTGCCACCTTCACACCGTTGATCAGAGCTCCGTGCTTTGCTGCGTCGTCATCAACAAATGCTTTGACATCGATGTCTATATCACCGCGCCGCTTGATCTCAGCCAAGGTCAGCACGCCTGCCTGTCCGGCACCTACGAGAATGACGGGTTTCTTCTTTGTTCGATCTACGTTAGTGCGATTTGACCGTTCATAAACCTCACGGCGCATCATTCTGACACCGAGGATGCCGAGAAATGAAATGAAGCAATCGACAATTGCGATCGATATGGGCACAACGATCGCTGTAGGCAATACCACCCAAATGGCCCGCAGAAATAATAAGAAGAGCAGCACGCTGCCAAGTGCCTTTGCAATGCTAACGGCATCCTGCGCGCTTGTGTAACGCCATATGAATCGGTGCGCGCCAAAAGCCCGAAGTGCGATCACCTGAAGTGCCAGCACCATCGGCAGCTGGATGAATATCTTCGAGACTTCGCTAGCCGGAATGTTGAAGTCGAATCGGAGAAGATAAGCGAAGATAAACGAACCTACAAGCACCGCCATTTCCAGCAGCGTTTGAGCCATCCGAACGGTCAGGTGCAAACGACCGAATCGAAAGGTTTTCAGTCCCGCGGTGTTTAACATTTCTACAGGAAACATCGATTACACATCACTTTCCAGACCACGCCTTTACATTCTGTATCAAGGCGAAATACCGGTCATTGCGGCGCCAACGGTTTTTGAGACAAATACCGTCCGCTTATTTACGGTTCACAATTAGGGTGCACAAGTATTATATGATCCCGGCGTTACTCAACGCATCAGGGTTTGCGACAGTTTTTACTGTCGTCCTGTGTAGTAGGGAAAGAGCGCAAACCTGTAGTCCAAGTCGGGTTTTGAATGGCATAAATCGCCATAAGCGATCAGGCATAATTATCAAAAAAATTATAAATCCGCGCCAAAATTGTCAGTTATATAGTGGTCGTTTAGTGCCATACAAAACTGTCTTTGCGCCCGATTCCTTTTGCGGCTGGCTCTGCAACAATTACTACATCTGAATAATTTGAAACTTCCGGTAAAGCAGGAATGCTTCGAAATAGCGTCTGGCGTTAACAGTCCGATGTTGAAAATATGGAAGTCTAAGGATATTAGCTGTTTGCGGATTATGCGAGTTACCGATGGGATCAAGTCATATCGGGATTCGCAAAATCGCTCACCGGATGGGCGCAAGATGTGCAAACAAGTAGCTAGGTATAGCGGGTAGTCCAAATACTAGGATTTATTAAGTTTTGTATGGTAGCTAATCTTTCAGTTCAGACCTCGTTTGCGATTGCGGCGCCCGAAACCAGTGTTCCGTTTTACCGGCCCGATCTCTCGGAAGCAGAGATCGGTGATGTGGTCGAAACTCTTCGTTCGGGGTGGTTAACTACGGGTCCGCAGGTTAAGGAATTTGAACGCGAGTTTGCGGAAGCTGTAAATGCCGAGTACGCCATAGCCTTGAATTCCTGTACCGCTGCTCTCCATTTGGCTGTTGAAGCGCTTGGACTTCGCGAGAATCAGGGAGTTTTGGTTCCGTCTATGACATTTGCTGCAACGGCGGAGATCGTTCTGTATAAGAATGCGATTCCCATTCTGGTTGACTGCGACCCGGTTACGGGGAATATGGATCTGGCGGATGCAGAGGCAAAGTTAGACCGGATCAAAAATGGAACGCTTCGTTTGTCGGACTCCTCTGAGATCGAGGTTGTAGGCATCATTCCGGTGCATGTAGGCGGGTACATGCTTGATATCGCAAAAATAAAGAGCTTTGCCACCCGTCACGGACTTTGGCTAGTTGAAGATGCGGCTCACGCCTTTCCGGCAGCCTGGCGAGCTGATTCAAACAGCCGTTGGCAGTATTGCGGCGACAATACGGCCGATGTTACGTGCTATTCGTTTTATGCGAACAAGACAATGACCACGGGCGAAGGTGGAATGGCGATTACTAATAATAAGGAACTCGCCGACCGGATCCGCCTTATGTCGCTTCACGGTCTGTCGCATGATGCCTGGGGGCGGTTCTCGGGTAACGGTAACTGGGATTATAAGATAGTTGCGCCCGGCTATAAGTATAATCTCACGGACATTGCGGGAGCACTTGGCCGCGGACAACTTACTAGAGCAGAAGAAATGCGAAGGCGGCGTGAGGCGGTCGCAAAATTTTACTTTAATTCATTTGTAAATGTTCAGGAGTTCGATCTGCCGCCTTACTCCGAAGACCGCGTACACTCGTGGCATCTTTTTCCGATCAGGCTCAACCTAGATTCCGTGACGATCGACCGGAACGAGTTTATGGAAGAACTCAAGCGCAACGGTGTTGGCTGCTCGGTACATTGGCGTCCGCTTCATCTGCATCCGTTGTATGCAAAGTTGGGTTGGAAGGAAAGTGATCTGCCCGGTGCAACGCATTTATGGCAGCGAATAATTAGTTTGCCGATCTTTTCGTCAATGAGTGTTGAGGAAATGGTTCATGTCGTAGAAACGGTGAAGCGCACCTGTGCCGACCATGCATCGCGAAGAATGTATCTTGTGGCTTAATGGCGAACCGAAAAAAAAACGGTGGGCTGCCTAGAATTGCCGAAATAATATTGGCAGCATTTGGGCTTGTTATTACGGCACCGATATTGGCGGTATTTGCGGTCTTGATCAAATTTGATTCTCGCGGCCCAGCAATTTTCCGGCAGATCAGGGTCGGGATGGGCGGTGAGCCATTCATATTGATCAAGCTGCGAACGATGGTCGTCAGCGGTTCTGGCGCAAGTGTAACAGCTGCGAACGACAGTCGTATTACCAGGATAGGCAGGATAATTCGCCGTGCCAAGATCGATGAGCTGCCGGAACTTTGGAATGTGGTTCGCGGTGATATGAGCATTGTGGGACCGCGTCCCGAGGTTCCTATTTATGTCGATCTTGAGGATCCGTTGTGGCGGGAAGCGTTGAGTGTCAGGCCCGGATTGACCGACCCGGTAACCCTTAAGCTGAGGAATGAAGAAGAATTACTTGCAAGCGCGGGTGAAGATGACAGATTTTATTCGGACGTGGTCCAGCCGTACAAATTAAGAGGATATGTTCATTTTTTGCGAGATAGAACCTGGAAAACCGACCTTAAGGTCATCTATCGCACTTTGATCGCGATCGTTTCTCCTCGAACCGCGCCGCCGCCGTCTAAAGAGGAATTACGTTTGTCGCTGGCCGAATAAGTTCGGTCGAAACAGGCGGGCAGGGATCAACATTTTGTTGATAATTTTTTGATATTAGTGATATATTTCGGTAAATCGCAATTTATTGTGAGCAAACGCGGTGACCAGACCGGGACACTTGCGTTTTGATGGTAATGCTCAAAGTTCGTTCAACAATGCCAGACGCCGGTATTAATTCCCGCAAGGATGTCTAGGTTTGTTTTTTGTTGCTCGTCTTAACCATCAGGACGTTGCTTAAGGAGCAATTGGTCATGTGGAAGAAATCAGCATACATATCTGCGATCCTTTGTTTTTCGGCACTGGGAAGTTTTGCCCAAACGCCTCAACCTTCGCCCACAGCTGCAAATACTAAAGTGCCTAATGTTTCAACGCGTGATGAACCGCTCGATAAGTCGGATCTGATCGAAGGTCACGTAGTTACTATTCAAGACGGCGATACTATCTCGGTAATGACGAATGAACGGGTTCTGCATCAGGTCAGGCTGCAGGCGATCGATGCGCCCGATGACCGTCAGCCATACTTTGAGAAGTCAAAGAAGAGCCTCGCCAATCTTCTGCTGAAAAAGCCGGTACGTGCCATATATCATTCAAAGGATTCGAATGGCCGGCTCATCGCAACTGTATATCAAAACGGGCGCGATGTCGGATTAGTGCAGATCGAAAACGGACTTGCATGGCACTATAAGCGTTTTGCTTACGACCAAACCGCATCGGCTCGAAAAAGCTATGCGGACGCACAATCGAAAGCAATATCGGAACGCAAAGGGCTATGGGATGACAAGAGCCCGATCCCGCCCTGGGTATTCAGAGGCGATACGGTAACGGTGCAGCCGTCCGCTCCGGTTAACACGGCAAGCCGGCCGCCGTCGCAGTCCGGCGAACGAAAATACTTTCTTGGGCCGAGAGGCGGCTGTTATTACGTTGGAGATGGTGGCGGAAAAGTTTATGTGAAGGACAAAACCTTATGCGGAACGGCAACGCCGACGGAAAAGCCGTGACATAAGGTGTAAGCAATGGTCAAGAAGTGTCCACAGTGTGAGATCGAAAATGACGAAAATTCACAATGTTGTGAGTGCGGATATCTTTTTGTAAATGAACTCTTGGTATCGCAGGCCAATGACCGCGTACAAGTTCTTCGTATTCAGCGGAAAAGCGCTATCGGCAAAGTTCTGGTCCTTGTGATCGTATTTATCGGGGCTGCTGCTGCGTTCGTATTGTATGCCGGAGGCTTTATTGGAACCTCTCAAAATGATATTGAGCAGGATTCACCTACACTGGTGCAGACGGTTCCGGCAAATGCCGGTACAACAGAAACTGTCGTGACCGATGTTCCAAGCGACGAAAAATCCTATAAGGTCGCAAAGGTCTATACCGGAGATATCATTGACATTGCCGACGATGCGAATAAGGAATATCGCATTTCACTATTCGGCATAAGGGCTCCAAAACTCAATGAAAGTTTTGGTACTGAATCGAAACAGAACCTGTCAAACCTCATTCTTGGTAAAACCGTTTTTATACGATCCAGAGGATCTGAAACCGGCGGCAATTTCGTTGCGGAGGTTATCAGCGGCAATACGAATGCAGGTATTGCCCAGCTTCAGTCCGGTTTGGTTTGGCCGCTGAGCGAGCAGCTTGGCGGATTGAATGAGAATTTACGGCGTCAATATTATGATGCCGAGCTAAGTGCTAAGGGTAAGAAATATGGCATCTGGTCCCTTTCCGAAGATGCCTTTCCCACAAGCGACGTTGCAGGATCGCAGCCGTATCCGACCGGATCAGCCGAAGTTTATGCAAGAGGAAATGGAGTTCCTCCGGTTGTTCTCTATCCGGCCGCTCCCGTACGGCCGCAGACGGACGCAACAAAAAGGGAGGAATCAACTACAGGCTCCGCTGGTGTTGCGGAGATCCCGAAACAGCAGCCATCGATCGTGGGCAAACAACAATCCGAGGTAAAAACACTGGTGCCCGGAGTGAACGCCGAAACGACACGGCCTGCACCGACCGATGTCGTCAAAACGGAATCTTCGGGGCCGACATATACGCGCGGGCCGCGCGGGGGCTGTTTTTTCATAAATTCCAAGGGAAGCAAAGTGTACGTCGATCGTTCCATCTGTAATTGATCTGTCAGGAGATATTGAAGCAATGCGCAATCTGATCACATTGATCGTAACAGCCGGATTACTTTCGGCTTTGAATGCTGCGTACTCGCAAAATAATTCTGTCGTTTCAAGTAAGCAGTCATCTAAGCTCAGCGAGCAATCGACCCAGAGATCCGCGAACGAAGGGATGATCGAAGGTAATGCAGTTCTGGTATTTGACGGGGACACGCTCGGCATTGTTGCAAAGGACGGTTCAAGATACACGATCAGGCTCAGAGGAATTGATGCTCCGGAAAACAGGCAGCCTTTCGGCCGCGAATCTGCTGACCAACTTTCATATTTGGTCCAGGGTATGAATGTTGTCGCAATCGTTGGCGAAAAGGATGAGAACAACAGGTATGTTGGCGCCGTGTTCCTTGACGGAGAGGATGTAAGCCTGTCGCAGATCAGGAAGGGAATGGCCTGGAGCTCAGTCAGAAATGGCGTCAATATGTCAAAGGAGCAAAAAGATGCTTTCCTGCTTGCAGAACAAAAGGCCCGGGCTGAACAGGTTGGATTATGGTCGTCTCCTGATCCGATAGCTCCGTGGGTTTTCCGAGGCGAAAATGACGGGGAACCACAAGACGCAGAGTCACCAACGAACGGCTCAGCGCCGAAAACAAACATTCCGCCGGGGGCTAAGCCAAAAGTTTCAACTTCGACAGAGGGAGCAAAGGCCGCAAATACACCAGCTACAAGAAAGTACACTGTAGGGCCTCGCGGCGGCTGTTATTATTTGAATGAGAACGGGGCAAAGGTGTACGTACGAAACAAAGAACTCTGCAAGAAATAGCTGCGGCCCAGTATGGATGAACTATCCTGGATCTTGGTCTTCAGTTTGTTCCGTATTTTGTGACGCGAGCCATTCTTCGGCCTTCGCAATGGCATTGTAAGCAGCGACACCCCACTGTTTCTCTGCCAGAAATGCATTTTGCGGGCCTACCAATCTAAGTAATCCTGTGCGTTCCATCTGTTCACGAATATGTTCACTGATGCCCGCAAACATTATCATTCCATCGTTCGTTTGAACTGCCCTTGCATAGCGTTCGAACACGCTCATCATTGTACTTCCGAGCTCGTCATGCCCCCTCAAAAGGAAAATGACGACCGGCCTTCGGGCCTCGCCGACTTCCGGCAAAACTTCTTCTAGATTTTTGGCGGCGGCGTAAAACAAGCTGCCGTATATGTGCAAAATGGTGATCGTCGAATCCGAAAGATGTTTTGGCGGTTCCCGTTCAAAGGGCAGATCACCATCACCGCGGATAAACTCGACAAGCTTGACATTGTCGGCCTGCCGGCCCAATTGGAGAAGGATCGAGATGCTTACGCCAAGGAAAACAGCATACTGCAGCGGCATAACAAGCGTGCCCAGGAAGGTGATGATCATTACTACCCGCGACATTTGACTGGTATGCCACACCATCTTCATGTTTGCCGGTTTCAGCGTTTGGAAGCCGATCACGATCAATAGCCCGGCAAGAGCAGGCATCGCGATCAGCTTGACCGTACCTGCAAACACCAGCACGATCACGGCGATCAGAACGCCGACCATTATATTGGCCAAACGCGATTTGCCGCCGGAGCCGATGATAAGTGCAGTTCCCGAGACGGAACCTCCGTTAGGCATTCCGCCATAAAACCCGGCAGCGACGTTTGCCGCACCCTGGCCTATGAAGTCGCCGGAAGCATCGGGAAACTTTCCATTCGGGTTCGGATAGAGTTGCCCGATCCCAGCACCTTGCACCAGGCCGATGATCGCAATTGCAAATGCCGGCAGGATCAATTCGAAAAAATGGTAGAGAGTTGGAATACTAAACTCCGGCAGGGCGTTGGGAATAGACGTAATATCACCGACGACCAGAACATTATGAAACGGAGGGAAAGCCGTGAGAACTGAAGCAAGGATCATCCCAAGCACTAACGAATATCTGGAAAGAACCTTGATCCTTTCAAACAGGAGTATCAGGCCTATTGTTGCCAGACCCACAATCAGCGTCGGGATAACGATCGATGCCGGACTGGTAACCGTATCCACCGCTCGAAGAACTGAGTTTGAATAGGCGCTCTTAAAGCCCGTAAGATCGGCAAGCTGTCCAAGAATGATCAGGAGCGCAACGCCGTTCATAAATCCTGTCATTACCGAGAATGGAACAAAACGCACCAGAAATCCCATCCTGAACAGGCCAAGTGCGATCTGGATCACTCCGACAAGAAGCGCAAGGATAAAAACTGCATTTAATTTTTGATTCTCGGGGACTTCGATCAGGGCACCTCCGATCGCAAGCGATATCGCGCTTGTATTGGAAATGTGCATCATCACCGAGCTTGAAAAAAGTGCACCGACCGGCGTTGCAACCATCATCGTGTACAATCCGATCAGAGGGTTTATGCCTGCAAGCAACGCAGTTGCCATGCTGTCCGGAATTCTCTGGATAGCAACGGTCAAAGCCGCGATCAGATCGGGAACGATATTTGCACGCTCGAATCCCAGGTGCTCTTTCAATTTATAAAGTAGAGTCTTCAGCACGTGCCCTGCATTCCTCCAAATGGCCGGATCGCCCTAGAGTCGTATGTGTTGTTCAATATCTCAAAAACAGAAATGGCGGCCCGAGAGCCGCCTGTGCCGATGATCACCCGGTAAAGCTTCACTGCGGTGCTGTCGTTGAGTTGCGAACCGTCCTACTCCTCAATGAATTCAACAGCTTCAAACTTATCGTCAACGACCACAACATTCGTGGGATACCGCCAGCGGTAAGTTCTCCAACTGCTGCTGAAAAAGACAACGACCGCGACGATCAAGTGGAGCCAGAACCACGGCGTCTCGTAACCCATATTTTGATATATATAGATCAGCACGAGAATTCTCGGCAGGAATAACCCTAAGATCCAGTCCCAGATCAGCCAAACCGAATTGTCCGGATACGCACCGAACATGAACGATACGACCATCGTGATCCTGGGGAAGAAAAGCGAAAACAAGAGAAAATAGAATTCCATAATATGCCGCCTTTTTTTCTTGAATTATACGTTAGTTTTCGATTTCGATGTATAGTAGTTGCGAAACAAATTCGAAATTGACATGAAAACCGCAATATTTTTGTCCGTCGCGATCATTTCTTTCTTCGCCTGTGAAACAGGGCGATCCGAAACTCAGCCGAATACCGCCGATGTAAACGCTGCTTCGACGCAAACCGGAACTTCATCTGCGGCGGCCTCAAGCGGCGCCAACGTAGGGGAAAGTGAAGCCGCAACCGCTCTGCAGAACGGGCCAAGGAATGTGCGCGAGTTTTTCATGCTGTTGCCGGAAAAGTATTTCACGCTCGAGGGCTGTGACCGTGAAAAGGATAAAGACTGCAAAAAGGCTCGTGAAGAATATTTGAAAGAATTTGCCGAGGTCGATCTGGCGAATGGTTATATAAAAGGCGGCTGCGACGGCGGCCAGGCCTGTATCGAGATGGCGATATTCAAGCGTCACGACGGAACATATCTCGCAGGCGTTTCGACGTTTGCCGAGATGATGAACGACTATTATTTTCTCGATTACAGCGGCGGGAAATGGAAGGACGTTTCGGCCGAGGTTATTCCTCAATTCAGCAAAAAAAATATGTATGAACTGCCGCGGAATGGAACCACCGTTCAGGTGTTCGCGAAAAAGGTGATCGAACAGGGCCCTGATTTTGAGGCAAGCGAGAAAGGCAAAAAACTCTATGATCTGGTCTGGAAGGACGGGAAGTTTACGGTTAAGAAATAAATTGCAGTTGCTTTTTAACTGTCAACTGAAAACTAACCAACTGTTAACTGTTAGAAACTGAATAACGCCACACCATATTTTATGCCTGGAGTTCTCTTGAAAGTAACATGTGATAAGCCGTTCACTTGCTTGACTTGTTTAGGTCATATCGCTCAAAATTCAAAGCGTTATCTCGCAATAAAATAATGGCAGCAAACTTGGTTCAGATAACCCGACGCGGATTTGGCGAAACTACGCGGCGCGACTATTGGTGGGTTCAGTCGCTGCTGACCTTTCTCGGTTTTTCAGCGTTCATCATCTATTCGACATGGGCGGCGTTTCAAGGCGAACATTATTCGTATGGCCCTTACCTTTCGCCGATGTATTCGCCGCTGATCTGGGAAGCCGCCGGACAGCCGCTTTCGGGGCACGCGTGGTTCGGCGCATGGCCAACATGGATGCCGGAAACGTTCATTCCACTGACGCCCGCTTTGCTGATATTGTGGGCGCCGGGCGGATTTCGGTTCACCTGCTACTATTATCGCGGCGCGTATTATAAAGCGTTCTGGGCCGACCCGCCCGCGTGTGCCGTCGGCGAACCGCGTTCGGGCTATCGCGGCGAGCGAAAGTTTCCGCTTGTTTTGCAAAACATCCACAGGTACTTTATGTACCTCGCGCTGCTTTTTCTCGTGATCCTTGCTTACGATGCATGGACTGCGACACACTTTCAGGATGGCTTTGGCATCGGCGTCGGCACGATCGTAATGACGATCAATGTGATACTGCTCGGCAGTTATACGCTTGGCTGCCATTCGCTTCGCCATTTGATCGGCGGAGCCCGCGATATGCTTTCGGGCCGTCCTATACAAAAGAAAAGCTACGATTGCGTGAGCAAGCTGAACCGGCGGCATATGATGTTCGCGTGGTTCTCGCTCTTTTGGGTCGGGTTCACGGACTTTTATATCCGGGCGTGCTCATTGGGATTGATCACATACTATAGGATTTTTTGACCGCAGAGACGCGGCGGAAAAGAATGGTTTATTGATCCCGCTGATGCCGAAATTAATGTACTTTTGCCAGCGCTTCTATCCATCCTGGTTATGCTTTGTCTTTCGATTGTTTCGTTGTGCTTGTCGTACATGCTTCGGTACAAAGTACTTCTATTTGATGTTAGTCCGTTCAAGATATCAGCGATGAAGTGGTTTGGACTGGTGGGAGGAAGCACCTCGGTTTTAATCATTCTCGGTTTCATGGCGCTTGAATATTCGAACCGGTGAGAAATTTACTCTGCGTTGCGGCGCCTCTGCGGTGAATAAATTTAATGACTGACTTCGCGAGATTCTCGTCATCGGTGCCGTCAATTCTAAGCAGTAATCTTGTAACCTGGGATCTAGTACAGTACAAATTCAATCATGCATATCATTACTCGTCGGCGTCTGAACGAGTTTGCCGCGAAGCATCCTGAAACAAACAACGCTCTAGCGGATTGGTATCGTCAAATGAAGGGTCGGAACTTTTTGTCAATTGCCGAACTCCGCGAACTATTTCCGACAGCTGACAAGGTCGGAAAATTGACGGTTTTTAACATAGGCGGTAACAAGGTGCGTCTTGTGGCCGCTATACACTATAATCGTGGAAAGGTTTACATCCGCGCGGTTCTGACACATAGAGAATATGACGCCGGGAAATGGAAGGAGTAGCTATGCAATCAATTGATCTTCAATCCTGGAAAAATATTTCGACCACGGTTTTTGTACCGCATTCAGAAGCAGAATACGACCGTCTCGTTGCAATGCTGGACGACCTGATCGATCAGGTTGGAGAGGATGAATCGCATCCACTTGCCTCAATGATGGATGTCTTGTCCGCCTTGATCGAAAACTACGAGAATGCTAATGTGCCGGAGCTTGCTTTAAAGGTCTGAAACGAACGCGTCCGTATATATGACCGAATACACAACATTTGAACACGACGTTCTCGTCATCGGTGCCGGCGGCGCGGGGCTTCGTGCAGCTATTGAAGCGTCGGCATCTGGCGTTAGCGTTGGGTTGATATGCAAGTCACTGCTGGGCAAGGCGCACACCGTGATGGCTGAGGGCGGGATGGCGGCGGCGATGGGCAACGTCGATGACCGCGACAATTGGAAGGTGCATTTTTCCGACACGATGCGCGGCGGCCAGTATGTGAACAACTGGCGAATGGCCGAGCTTCATGCAAAGGAAGCGCCCGATCGAGTAAGAGAGCTTGAGGCGTGGGGAGCGGTTTTCGACCGCACCAAAGACGGCAAAATTCTTCAGCGGAATTTCGGCGGCCATCGCTATCCGCGTCTTGCACACGTTGGCGACCGCACCGGATTGGAACTTATTCGAACGCTCCAAGATCACGGCATCCATCAGGGCATCGATGTCCATATGGAGGTCACGGTTATCTCGCTGCTTAAGGACGGCGACCGCGTCGTCGGCTGTTTTGCTTACGAACGCGAGCACGGCCGTTTTCGTGTCTTTAAGGCAAAGGCTGTTGTGCTGGCGACCGGCGGCGTCGGCCGCGCTTACAAAATTACGAGCAACAGTTGGGAAGGCACAGGCGACGGTCACGCGCTGGCCTATCGTGCCGGTGCCGAGCTGATCGATATGGAATTCCTGCAGTTCCATCCGACGGGAATGGTCTGGCCGCCGTCGGTTCGCGGCATTCTCGTTACCGAAGGCGTTCGCGGAGAAGGCGGAATATTGAAGAATAACGAAGGCCGCCGGTTCATGTTCGATGACATTCCTGACAATTACAAAGCTCAGACAGCCAGTGACCCTGAGGAAGGCTGGCGTTACACGCAAGGCGATAAAACGGCAAATAGGCCGCCCGAATTGCTCACGCGCGACCACGTCGCTCGCTGCATCAACCGTGAAGTAAAGGCCGGGCGAGGCTCGCCGCACGGCGGTGTCTATCTCGACATCGCGTGGATCAAAGAAAAGCTGCCGAAGGCGCCGGAGCACATAAAGCGCAAGCTGCCGTCGATGTATCATCAGTTCATGCAGCTTGCGAATCTCGACATTACGACAACGCCTATGGAGGTCGGGCCGACGACGCACTACATCATGGGCGGAATTCGCGTCGATGGCGATAAGCAGGCCTCGACGTTGCCGGGTTTGTATGCCGCGGGTGAATGCGCATCAGGCATAAACGGTGCGAATCGTCTCGGCGGCAACTCGCTTTCCGATCTGATCGTCTTCGGCAAGCGGGCAGGTGAATTCGCCGCCGAGTTTGCAAAAGAGAACGCCCACGGCACTATCGCGCAAGAGCAGATCGAAGCGGAAGCGAAACGCGCGCTCGAACCCTTCGACCGCGAAGCAGGCGAAAATCCGTTCGCCATCCAGCACGACCTTCAGGAGATGATGCAAAAACTTGTCGGAATTGTTCGGCTCGAAGATGAAATGAAGGAAGCTCTCGACGGTTTGAAAAAGCTGAATGAACGGTCTGCTAAAGCATCGGTCACAGGCAATATCGATTTCAATCCCGGCTGGCACACGGCGCTCGACCTGCGAAACCTGCTGACCGTCAGCGAAGCCATCACGCGCTCCGCCATCGAACGAAAAGAAAGCCGCGGCGGACAGTTCCGCGAGGATTATCCGGACAAAGATCCCGAGTTTGCGAAATTCAACATCGCCGTAAAAGAAGTGAACGGCGAGATGCAGGTCTCGCATATTCCGATCCCGGAAATGCCTGAGGAGTTGAAAGCAGTTATCGAAGAAATGGGGTAAGAAAGAAAACCACGAAAACACACGAAAAATCACGAAAACATGGCTGAGTTACTGTTAAAGGACGAAGTATATGCAATTGTTGGAGCGATGTTTGAGGTGTACAAGACATTAGGCACTGGATACCTTGAACCCGTTTATCAAGAGGCACTCGCGATCGAGTTTACAGCGAAGGGAATTCCATTTGAGCGTGAGCACCGGCTCTCGATCTACTACAAGGATGTAAAGTTGGAGAAGTGGTACGCACCTGATTTTGTGTGCTTTGGTCAAATAATTTTGGAACTGAAAGTGTTGCGGAAACTATCTCAGATCGAAATTGCGCAGCTTCTCAATTACTTGAAAATCACGAAAATGAAACTTGGGTTGCTCGCGAATTTTGGAAGCACACCTAAGCTCGAATGGAATCGATATGTCCTTTAGTGAATTTTCGTGAAATTTAGTGGTTTCACTATTCTTATGGCGAACGCGACATTTTCAATAAGACGCGGTGGACGCGAGGGCGGCGAGATGGTCGATTACCAGACCGAGGTCACCGAGGGCATGGTCGTGCTCGACGCCGTTCATCAGATACAGGCCGAATCTGCGCCGGATCTGGCGTGCCGGTGGAACTGCAAGGCCGGCAAATGCGGCTCGTGCTCGGCGGAGATCAACGGAATGCCGAAGCTGATGTGCATGACTCGCATGGACACGATCGACACATCGCAAACAGTGACGATCGAACCGATGCGTGCATTTCCGCCGATCAAAGACCTTATTTCTGATGTTTCATGGAACTATGAAGTCAAGAAACGCATAAAGAAATTCAAACCGCGCGAACCCGATGCCGAAGACGGCACGTGGCGGATGCAGCAGGAAGATATTGACCGCGTACAGGAATTTCGCAAGTGCATCGAATGTTATCTGTGCCAGGACGTATGCCACGTTCTGCGCGATCACAACAAGCACGATGAATTTATCGGCCCGCGATTTCTCGTTTACACGGCGGCTCTTGAGATGCATCCGCTCGACACTGAGAACCGTACCGATGAATTAAAGGACGCGTTCGGCATTGGCTATTGCAACATCACAAAATGCTGCACAAAAGTTTGCCCCGAACACATTACAATTACCGATAACGCGATCATCCCGCTTAAAGAACGCGTCGTTGACGAGCATTACGACCCGCTGAAAAAGCTTGTGAAGCTGTTTAGGAAGAAATAAATTGCCACTAGCTTTAGCTAGTGGATTAGTTGTTCAACCTTCTTCGGCTTTAGCCGAACCATTGGGCTGAAGCCCATGATTTTTTGAATCGCGTCCCACTAGCTAAAGCTAGTGGCAATTGATAATGGTAACCACAGGCTTCGTTGAATAGAATGAATACCGTTCCGCCAAACTGGGCTGAAAAACGTAAACGCGGACTTGGCCGCTATCTGCTGATCGACGGCATCGTCTTTACCGGCGGCCCATTCGCGGTTGTAATGCAGATCATCGGCGTATTCGTGCTTCGCGAAGAAGGCCAGAGCATCGGGCAATATTTCACTGCACCATTAACCTGGCTGACGTTTCTGCTGCATGGTATTCTGTTCGGCACGATAGTCGGTTATATAAAATGGCGGCGTAACGAAGCCGCATTTGCTGCGTCAAATGGAGATCAGGGATCATGATCGAATTAAAACCTTTATCCCGCGATGCTGTTGGGGCTGCTTTGGAAAAGGCGAACCGCTATCGCCTGCTGAATGAGCCGGGAGCGGCCGAAAGCATCTATCTCGACATTCTCGCCGTTGAGCCTGACAATCAGGAGGCGTTAAAGAATATCGTGCTCGCGATGAGCGACCGCTTTAGCAAAGACTATGCCGTCGGCGACACGCACATCAATGATTTTGTCGCAAAACTCACCGACCAGTACCAAAAGGCGTACTACACCGGCATTGTTTACGAACGGCGGGCAAAAGCTACGCTTGAAAAAGGCGGCCTGCAGGCTTACGAACTATTTATGCAGGCGATGGAATGGTTTGAAAAGGCAGAAGCGATCCGGCCAACGGGCAATGACGATGCCATTCTCCGATGGAACGGCTGTGCCCGGATAATCAACAGAAACAAGCTCGAACCGCACGTGATGTCGGCAGGCGATACGCTTGAATAGTTACAAAATTCCCGGCCTGTATGATATTCTTTCGGGCACGCCAGTAAATTTTTGATCGGTTTATTCAGCCCACAATATTTTAAACAAGGAGCGAACATATGGCAGGTAAATTTGAATTAAAAACATCGGCAAACGGCAAATTTCATTTCAATTTGAAAGCTGGCAACGGCCAGATAATATTATCGAGCGAGATGTACGAAACGCGTGCAGCAGCCGAGAACGGGATCGAATCCGTAAAGAAAAACGGCGGTGACGATACGCGCTTCGAGCGCAAAGAATCGGCCAACGGCAAACCATATTTTAATCTAAAAGCTTCCAACGGCCAGGTAATTGGCAAGAGCGAGATGTACGAATCAACGTCCGCAATGGAAAACGGCATCGAGTCGGTAAAGACGAACGCGCCGGACGCGTCCATCGCCGATGCGACCGCTTAGGCATATTTTGGAAAGCCTTAGAATCTAAATTATCGCAGTCAGGAAGGCGGGC
>PNRO01008288.1_pt1 | contig 16368 bp, 20 predicted proteins | sample 7248581 | NCBI WGS metagenome assembly PNRO01 (sample SAMN08278401, study PRJNA427962) | Gut metagenome, whole genome shotgun sequencing project. | isolation source: gut content | host: Eisenia fetida | place: India:Sub Himalayan Terai region of Darjeeling | collected 2013-11-18 | reverse complement strand
CATATCACCATGAGCGTCGAAATAAATGAGACCAAGCTCACCATTCAAAGCAACCGACGCCCCTGACACTGCCCCTAAACAGACAGAGTGGTCGCCACCGAGCACTACGACCTTCCGGCCATTTTTAATAGCCGTGGCAGTTTTGTCAGCGACTTCTTCGTTGACGCGGATAATTTCGTCGAGATAACGCAGATGGTGGTCACCGACATCTAGTTCGTCACGGCCATGCACTTTGACGTCGCCAGTGTCTTGGGTTGGCAATCCGGAGGCGGTGAGTTTTTCGATAATTTTCTGATAACGGAAGGCGTCTGGGCCGATGTCGACACCTAAGTTTTCAGCGCCCAGGTCAAGCGGCGCGCCGATGAGTGTGACGGGGGCTTGTGGCATATAAAAATGATACCACGCGCGCCAAGCTGGCGGTGGTCAGGCTTGGATCCGCTTGAGTCGCGTTTTCCCGGCTGGCGTGGCTTGCCCTAGGGTAATTTCCGGGTGCTTGATGGCGGGTTGGCTTTGCTGATCGGATGACACATCATATTCTGCTAGCCAGGCGGCTGCTTCATCCATCTCCTTATCTTCTGTTGCCTCACCTTCGGGGTCGACAATAATATGGCCGATCCTGCCATCACCGTCTTGGAAAAGACCCTCGTCGGTCGCGGTTGAGTTGTCGTAGCGTTTGCCGGTCGCTTCATCGTATAAAGCGCCGTCAACGACGCGTTCGTCCTGGTCAAACAAGTTATCCTGGTGCAGGCCAATATAGCCCCCGTCATAAATCTCAGGGACTGAATCATCTTCATACGCTGGTTTGTGTGCTTCAGCCATGAATATATACTAACACAAATATGTTATAAATGCAATATCTAAGCAATATGGATAGGTTGATAATAAGAGAGTAATCCGGATCCAGCAATGTCGTAAAAGGGAGCGAGGCAATGGCCTGCGAGCTATGTAAACGAAATGCTGGATCCGGAACCGGATGATGTGCGCGCGATGCGACGACTGGGGATCGTTGCTGCGACACATCATCCGGCCTTCCGGTTCCTAACTGGTGAGGTCTCTACGTCGTGGCCAGAGCCGCCTGGTTGAGGTACGGCTGTGGTTGCTCCGGGGAGCGGGGAATACTTCCGGGGCGGGTCCTGATGCGCTTGCTGTCTTCGATGACGTTGACGATGTCCTTGGCGATGCTCTTCATGAACTGGTCAAAATTCATGCCTGCCTTCTTGAGGTTAATCCTCAGAAGAACAGCACCAGAGGCTATGAGGTCAACGGTTTCGATGCCAGCCTTGTCATTCAGTTTGGTCTCGATCTTTTCCATCAGGCTTTCGGGCGGAGTGCCGGGCACCGGGATTTTGCATCTCACAAGGTTAGCGCCCATGGATTTTGCTTCCATGGTCTTACCTTTGGTTGGGTATTTCCTATACGTAGAGGCCTTCTTGTTACGTGCCATGTAGGTACATCCTTGATCGTAGGAACAGGAAGTTTATATAATAAGTCTTCATATTGTCAAAAGTCAAGGCTGGTTTCCTAATTCGGTGGATATCTATACGCGAAAACAGGTATGCTTGACAGTGAAATTAGCACTCTAGTATGATGAGTGCTAGCAGCAGGTGTTTATTGCGAGAAAACAGCTGCCACAAACAAGTATCTAACGGAGGTTATAAAATGAGTGCACCTTTGCAGCCATTAGGCGACTATGTCGTTGCTGTTGGCGAAGCGGCTGAAACCAAAACTAAAAGCGGTATTTACTTACCAGAAAAAGCGACTGAGAAACCAAAGACAGCCCAGGTTGTCGCCGTCGGCCCAGCTGCTAAGCAGGTTAAAGTCGGTGCCCGCATTGTCTATAAGAGTTTCAGTACGACCGAGGTGAAAGTCGGCGGCGAAGAATACATTTTAGTAAAAGAAGAAGACGTCCTGGCGACGGTCAAATAAGAGGAGGCTGAATAGATTATGGCAAAGAAAGTATTTTATGACGCGGACGCCCGGCAACGCGTGTTGGCTGGCGCTGAAATCTTATACAACGCGGTCAAGACGACCATGGGGCCAAAAGGCCGCAATGTGGTTATCAGTAAAGCCTATGGCGCGCCGACCGTCACACATGATGGCGTGACCGTTGCTAAGGGTGTAGAGCTTGGTGATGCTGATGATGAGACACTTGGCCAAAAGGTCGGCGCTGAATTGATTAAGCAAGCTGCCTCCAAGATGAATGATGTTGCCGGTGATGGCACAACGACTGTTACGGTACTGACCTATCATATCCTGAATGAAGCCAACAAGCTGGTCGCTGCCGGCCACAACCCGATGCTGCTGCGCAAAGGCCTGGAAACGGCCGCGCAGGACGTTATTAAGTCATTGGACGGTATGAGCGAAGATATCCAAGGCAAAAAGAGTCGCGTGGCCGAAGTGGCTACTATCTCGGCCGGTGATGCCCAGATCGGCGACCTGATCGCTGGCGTTATCGACAAGGTTGGCAAAGACGGCGTGGTAACCGTCGAAGAAGGCCAAGGCTTACAGCTGGAGTCGGAAGTTGTCGAAGGCTTTACTTTTGACCGCGGCTTCGTCAGTCCGTACATGGTGACTGATACAGCCCGCATGGAAGCCGTTTACGATAAGCCAGCTATTGTCATTACTGATAAGAAGATTTCTAGCGTCCAAGATATTTTGCCACTGCTCGAGAAACTGGCCCAGGCAGGCAAAAAAGACCTAGTCATTGTTGCTGAAGACTTAGAAGGTGAAGCATTGGGTACGCTGATCTTGAACCGTCTCAAAGGTGTCTTTAATACCGTTGCCATCAAAGCGCCAGCCTTTGGTGACCGTCGCAAAGATATTCTCAATGACATTGCTATCCTGACCGGTGGCGAAGTCATTAGTGAAGACTTAGGACACTCATTTGAAACCGCCGACCTGAATGTTGTTGGTTCAGCCCGTAAAGTCATCGTCACGAAAGACGAAACGACCATCATCGAAGGTGGTGGTTCTCCTGCCGAAGTCAACGCCCGCATCAAACAGATTGCTGCCCAAGCTGACGCCGCCTCCAGCGAATACGACAAAGAAAACTTGGATAAACGCCAGGCTGCGCTGAGTGGTAAGGTCGCTGTCATCAAAGTCGGCGGCGCGACCGAGACCGAGATCGAAGAGAAGAAATTCCGCGTTGATGATGCTGTCCACGCTGTTAAAGCCGCGCTGAGCGAAGGTGTTGTGCCTGGCGGCGGTGTAACGCCACTGCACTTGGCCAAGCGATTACTGAAACAGCACACTGGTGGCAAGAGTAAAGAAACACTCGAAGCCTTACAGGGCACAAAAGCTTTGACAGAGAATCCGGGCGTAGATATTCTAGTACGCGCTTTAACGCAACCGTTTAAGATCCTTCTTGAAAATGCCGGCTACAACTCAGCGCTTTTCGCTACGGAAGTACTAGGTGGTAGTACAAAGGGTGTTGATGTTGAGACTGGTGAAGTTGTCGATGTGAAGCAAAAAGGCATTGTTGACCCGACCCGCGTTACCAAAGAAGCCATCCAAAACGCCGTGTCGATTGCTGGCACTTCTATGACTATGGGCGCGCTGGTGGTCGAAGTGCCCGAAAAAGAACCCGAAGCCCCAGCTGGTGCCGGCGGCGGTATGCCCGGCGGCATGGGCATGATGTAACGACCCGTTAATCTGTTTCCCAACTCATCGCATAGCAAGTAGATAGTTTTTATGGTATAAAAGTATAGTCGAACATTTGACTTTATGTAGTACTTGAAAAACCTATAGAGCGAGGTGAGATAGATGTGGGACACCTTGATTTGGGCAGTCGTCGCCATAGCCATCAGCGGGACGTTCTTTTACCTTGTTAATAATCGGGCGAAGGAACTCGTTGGCCTCAGGCGAAGCAAGCAGTCGCTGGACGAAGAAGAGCAGCGCACTGAATTGCTAGAGCGTGAAAACGCGGCCAAGTTTGATGCGGCTACCGTTGGCGAGCGCGCCGAGTACGAGCAATCGCGGCTGCTAAAAGAGGCTGCCGAAGCAAGGGCTTCGGCGGAAGTCGCGGAGGCGCCCACCACCATCGCCGCCTTGCAGGCAGAGGAAGAGCGAGTGATTGTAGCCCGTGCCGAAGGGCGAGCCCTGGCAGCGAAAGAGCAAGCCTCTCGTGAGCACAATGACCCAAAAGTGGTCGAAACTCTCGTGGATGCTTATAAGGCATTCTTGGATGAGGGTATGTCTGACCAAGTGGTAACCTTTGACCAGTGGCTAGGAAATATTGATATCGGTAACCTCCGGTAGCTCAAAGCACTACGTAATAGGCAGTTTAGACAACCCCTCGGGTAGAGAGGCCGTACCTATAAGGTATGGGATCCCGAGGGGAAAGGTTTTGTGGGGCGCAGGAGAAGTATGATGTTGGGTGACGACGACCTATTTCCATATTAATCCTTGGCACTTCATAAAACTTTCGCTCTACGAATGTGCGTTCGTACTGACGAGCCCAAAAGGACGAAAGCGAATCACTCTTTGGGGTTCTGGGTGAAGTAGTTGATCTCGTTGACGATGTCGAGTAGGGCTTGGGCACGGGTTTTTTCGTCTTCGATTGTGAGCGCCGCTTCATAGGCTTCCCTGACTAGAGCCTGGTCGTCACTGGCCTGGATCATCATCATAAGCGTACGGAATTTTTCTTCTGGCGCTTGGTCAAGGTGGCCAATGAGCGGCGATAATTTACCAAGTGCTTCTTGCTTAATATCAATGAGGTCATGATTGGAGTTGCCTGCGCCAGAACCGCCTGTGGTATTGGTGGCTGCCGAGATGGCCGGCGAGGATAGCGGGCTGCCCGGAGTATCATCTGTGTCATCGTTATTGTCTGTAGTGCCATCAGCTTGGCCAACAGTGAAGTCATCTGTCTTATCATCGTCTTTAAGCGGCGTGCCTGGATGTTGCCAGCTTGTGTCACTGGCTTGGCCATCCGGCGTGATGACCTTTTCGCCATGATTATAGCCGGCCTGATCGTCGTACTGGTTGTCTTGATCATCGTCTTTTTTGTGGTCGTCGTGCCCGAACATGTCCACCCCCTGAAAATTGCTTACTGTGCTTAGGCTATACTATATACAATCGCCCGTTAAAAGCACAAGGAGTTTGCCACAGATGCTCGATGACCTGAAAATGATCCACCAACGTGACGCCCAGGACGCGCTCGGTATCGCCGAGAAACAGCCACAACAGTACCTCCACGATTTTGGCTTTCAATGGACACCACCCAAACCGATCCATGATGTCGTGGTAGCTGGCATGGGCGGTTCGGGCCTGGCAGCCAAAGCTTATAAGGTTACTGGCGGTCTGGATGTGCCGTTTGAAATTGTCCAGGACTATGATTTGCCGAACTATGTTCACGAAAATACTCTGCTGATCTGCTCCAGTTATTCGGGGAATACCGAAGAAACATTGAATGTTTTTGAAGATGCCTTGGAACAAGCAGGAACTGCCCGGCCAATGACCGTCGTGGTAGCGTCGGGCGGTAAATTACTTGAGAAAGCTAAGGCCGAAAATCTACCATATATCGAACTGCCAACCGGCTACCAGCCACGGTTTACCTTTGGCTATCAGTACAGGGCGCTTGTAGAGATATTCGCCGCAACCCCTTTGAAAGATGGCGAGCTAGTCTTGCTAGAAGCTGCCGCCAAAAAACTACCCGATGATATCCAGGCCTGGTTGCCGACCGTGCCGACCAAAGACAACCCTGCTAAACGGATCGCACTTGATGTTATTGGCAAATCAGTCGTGGTGTATAGTGGCCCCAAGCTCAGCGCGGCAGCTTATAAATGGAAGATTAGCTTTAATGAAAATGCTAAGCAGGTGGCTTGGGAGGGGCAGCTGCCGGAATTTAACCATAACGAATTTATCGGTTGGGCGAAGCAGCCGCCGCAGAAGCCGTATGCGGTGATCGACTTGCGTAGCAAACTGGAAAATCCTCGTGTCCAGAAACGTTTTGAAGTCACCGAACGATTGCTATCCGGCTTGCGACCAAGTCCGATTGTAGTCGAGGCCGAAGGCAAGGACTCACTCGAGCAGTTATTATGGATTGTCGCGCTTGGTGATTTTGTTAGCCTCTATACAGCGCTCTTGAACGGCCTCAATCCAACCCCGGTTGACCTTGTCGAAAAGCTCAAGAAACTCCTCGCCGAATAATTTTAAACTATCCCTGTAAAGTGCCTATGCTTGCATAGTGACAACAGGGGTGGTATAACTCTTGGATGAAATTATTTTTGGCATTGGTGTTTATTGTCGGCTCATATCTTGGGTTTTTGTTCTATACGACTGATACGGTGCTTGGCCAGATTGATCAATTACATACGACATATCAATATGTTGCTGACAATGCTGACCAAATAGCGACCGGTCAATAAAACGACCCCTGTTCTGGGCTATACTATAAGCAGTATGAAAAGCTGGCGGTTACCCCGCACCCAATATATCGTCGCACTGGTGGCATCTTCGCTGGCTAGCCTGGGCTTATTCGCCTATGGCGCCTGGCGCAATGACAGCCTAGAGTTCAGTTACTTGGTGTGGAATCTCTTCTTAGCGTGGCTGCCGTTGGTTTTCGCTGTTCGACTGGTGAGTGTGCTACGGCGCAAATTATGGTCCAGCTGGGAGGCGATGGGTCTCAGTCTGTTATGGCTAGTCTTTTTGCCAAATAGCTTCTATATGATCACTGACTTCATCCATTTACAGGATATCCAACGGGTCGATATTCTTTACGATACGATTATGTTTACTTCGTTCATCTACACTGGCGTGACGCTTGGTTTTAGTAGTTTATATTTGATACATTTGCAGTTTCGCCGCCGTTTCTCGCGGCGGACGGCCGCCGCCTGGGTGGCTTTCACGCTGTTTGTCAGCAGCGCGGCCATCTATGTTGGCCGCGACCTGCGCTGGAACAGCTGGGATATCCTGGCCAACCCAGGCGGCGTCCTCTTCGACATTTCCTACCGGGTGACGCATCCAGCGGAGTATCCCCAGATGCTGCTGATTATCTTCTCGTTCTTCATTTTGTTACTGAGCATGTATGGATTGCTGTGGCGTGGTGCCCGCCTGCTGACGCAAGCCGGCCAGGCCAATGTCCGGCCGGCAGCCGAATAACCTCTGTTACTTCTGATAATTTGTTCAATCTGAGCAAATTATATGACGAAGCCAAGTCGGCGTTTCTTATAAAAATTAGCCGACCTGGCCTGAAGCTATATATACTAAGCGCATGAAACAGGAGCTGGAAACGGCGTTGAGCGCCGCCGTAAAAGAATTATTCGGTGAAGATGTCACTACCGAGCTGACTCGTCCTGAAGAACAATTTGGCGACTATGCTACTAACGTCGCTTTGCAGTTATCAAAGCAGCTCGGCAAAAACCCTCGCGAGATTGCCGAAGCCTTGGCCGAAAAGCTACGTGAAAAGCTTAAGGAGGAGGTGAGTGAAATCTCCATCGCTGGCCCAGGTTTCTTGAATCTTCGTCTAAGTGACACGGCGCTACGGCAAGCATTGCTAGCTCAACCTGCCCAGTCACTAGCTGGCCAAACTATAGTGGCAGAATACTCCGACCCGAACCCTTTCAAGGTACTCCATGCCGGCCACTTGTATACTAGCGTCGTCGGTGACGCCATTGCCAACCTCTTAGGCCAGGCCGGTGCCACCGTACATCGGGTGAATTTTGGGGGCGACGTTGGGCTGCACGTCGCTAAAAGTATGTGGGCGATCCTGCGAGAGCTCGATGGCGAGCAGCCCGATAAGCTAGCGGCGATTCCGGCAGCCGAACGTGCCGAGTGGATGGCTGCAGCCTATGTGAAAGGCAGCCAGGCTTATGAAGATGATGAAACGGCCAAGGCCGCGATCATCACCCTGAATAAAAGGGTATATCAACTACATGCTGACGATGACCGCCAGTCACCGTTCGCGCGTATTTACTGGACTTGCCGGCAATGGAGCTATGACTATTTTGATGCTTTTTATGCCCGCATCGGTACCAAATTTGAAAAATACTATCCAGAGAGCCAGACGGCACCGCTGGGTTTGCAAACCGTTCGTGAGCACTTGGGCGAGGTCTATCAGGAAAGTGACGGCGCGATCGTCTTTCCTGGAGAGGAATACGGCTTACACACCCGGGTCTTCATCAATTCCGAGGGCTTACCAACCTACGAAGCCAAAGATGTCGGCCTGGTCATGCAAAAATGGCAGGATTACCAGTTTGACCTATCAGTCATGATTACTGGTAATGACATCATCGAATATATGAGGGTAGTCCTTAAGAGTATTGAACAGTTCAAGCCAGAGTTGGCGCAGCGTAGCCGGCACCTGACCCACGGCATTGTTAAACTGGCTGGCGGTACCAAGATGAGCAGCCGCAAAGGTAATTTCCTGCGTGCCGTCGATGTACTGGAAGCCGCCGAGCGAGCCAGCCAGGCGCTAGGTGGTCGGCCGGATAATGATGTCTCGCTCGGCGCAGTCAAATATGCCTTTCTCAAAGTCCGTGCTGGCGGTGACATCATCTACGACCCCGAGGAGTCCGTAAGTCTAGAGGGCAACAGTGGGCCATACCTCCAATATGCCCACGCCCGGGCACGCAGTATCTTACAAAAAGCGAAAAACCAAGATGGTATGCCTGGTGAAATCGCTGATTTCGAATCTGCGGAACGCTCGCTAGCCCGCAAAATAACCGAATACCCTGAGGTTATCGACAAATCTGTTCGTGAACTGATGCCGCACCACCTCTGCGGCTATCTTTATGAGCTGGCACAAACTTTCAACCGTTTCTACGAACACAACCGCGTTATCGATGATGAGCGACAGGCCACCCGCCTTACTCTGGTAAAACACTACGCCGATACGCTACAGTATGGCCTCAAGCTTCTAGGTATTGCATCGCCAGACAAAATGTGATATAATGTCACAGTTATGGCAGAAAGAAAAAGAAAACGTAACACTAAACCAAACTCAGCCCAGATAGTCACCACAGGGACAGCCATGCGTATGCAGTCGCCCAAAAGCAACCGCCGGCCGAAGCCAAAGGTTGCCAAGGCGCTCGTCCAGGAGGCAAACCCAGTTGGCGGCTTCGCCGAGTTTTTGCGGCACTACACTGTTGTTACGTTGGCTATTGGTTTCGTGGTAGCGACGCAAGTGCAAGGTCTAGTGCGTCAGCTGAGTGGCGCCTTTATCGACCCTATATCACAGTTACTTTTTGGCACGGCGCTTAGCCAGCGGACCTTTACGCTGCATTGGCACGAGCGTGCCGCTAATTTCGCCTGGGGCGAATTCGTCTACGGTATCATTAACTTTCTCTTCGTACTGATTGTCATCTATCTGTTGATTAAGATCTTCCACCTCGACAAACTCGACAAGCCCAAAGACAAAAAGTAATTTAATTATTTAATGAGATAATTTGGCGCGCCGCTTCTGGCTTGCTATACTCTTCTGCGAGGAGCTTACGCTTTGGGGAATATCAAGGAGCGAATAGTAAATAATACGACCGGTGGCTAGCCACCGGTTTTTTAATACCAAAAGGAGGGCAGGATACTATGGGAAGCGCAGAAGTTACGCCAACACCCAGGCAGTTTAACGGAGACTTTCGGACGGATTTCCTGTCTGTAGACCAATTGACCTTGGAGGATTTAGATACGATTCATCGTGAAGCGGACATTATGCGAGCGCTGGCGCAGCATCGTGGTGAAGTCTCGCTGCTGCAAGGCCACGTGTATGATTTAGTGTTCTGGGAATCCCCCTCGACCCGCACAAAAGAATCATTCAAACACGCCATCATCAGGCTTGGCGGCAAATTCGTCGATTTTCATCTGGAATCTTCTTCAAAAGAGAAGGGCGAGACTTTTGAGGATACTATCACCATGCTTGACTCATACCTTGTAGCGGAACGGGATGGCTTCATCATACGGAATAAAGAAGAAGGTAAACTTGCTGCAGCCGCTGGTATAGCTGATGCGATAGTTATCAATGCTGGTGATGGGTCGGGCGAACATCCTACACAAGCGCTGCTTGATACAAAGACGATCCGGGAACGCTTTCCGAGTCTCGAGGAAATCCATGTGGTCTTTTTCGGTGACATCAAGGGTGGCCGAACGGTGCATTCTACGGCGCCACTGCTCGCTAAGATGGGTGTGAAACGCATGACTTTCGCGGCTCCTCACGAAGAGTTGAGACCAGATCCTCATATGATCAAGGCGCTTGGAGAGGCTGACGTGGAAGTCACGGAAACTGATGACCTCCGTGAGGTCGCCCAAGACGCGGATGTTATCTACGCTGTGCGTACCCAATATGAACGATGGGAGGATCAAGCAGTGGCTCGGGCTAAGTTTACCGGCAAGTGCTTGATTATGCCGGAGATGATCAAGGGCTCACGGGCGCTGGTTATGCATCCTCTACCTGAGGATAAAGAGGACATTAACTTCCACCCTGAGCTGAGGAAGTTACCGGGCTATATTGTCAATGAGCAAGCAGCCAACGGCCAGTGGACGCGGATGGCGTTATTGGGTTTGCAGGCTGGCAAAACCGCGACACGTCTAGCTGAACTATACGGAATAAAATTGAAATTGCTCGTCACCCAGAATGGCAACGGCTGCGCTGTCACTGTGTGATTGACATCAAGGGCTGGCGGTGGCGAGTGATTTATAATTGAGATATGTCTGATGACAAATACAAAGATAAGCTGACGCCGGAGCAATATCACGTGCTGCGGGAGAAGGGGACAGAAGCGCCGTTCAGCGGCAAGCTGCTACATAATGACAAAACAGGCGACTATACCTGTGCGGCCTGTGGCACAGTCTTATTCGAAAGCGACGCTAAGTATGAGTCTGGCATCCCAAGCCTCCAAGGTTGGCCGAGCTTTTCAGAAGTCGCTGCTAGCACCAAGGTTGAACTCAAGGATGATGACAGCCTGGGCATGCACCGTGTAGAAGTGATCTGTCGGACATGCGGCAGCCACCTTGGACATGTCTTTGACGATACCTCGTCGCCGACTGGTAAGCACTACTGCATCAACTCTGTCGCGCTCGATTTCAAAGAGAAGAAATAGTAAAGGTCACTACGATACGAGTCGTGTTATCGTTATATAAATGAAAGAACTGGTTACTGGCCTAGCGATTATTCTGACATTTGTTGGCTACGTGCCCTATGTTCGCGATACGCTCGCTGGTAAGACTACACCACATGTTTATACATGGCTTATTTGGGGTTTTGTCACCCTGATTGCTTTTGGGCTACAGGTTGGTGGCGGCGCGGGCGCGGGCGCGTTGGTAGCGTTAACATCCGGTTCGTTGGCACTTTTCGTGGCTGTCTTAGGCTTCAGAGTTGCTAAAGGAAGTCAAAATCTCGACAAAATCAACACGAGCTGTTTTATTTGGCTATTATGTCGCTATTAGTGTGGATCTTCGCTCATCAGGCCGACGCGGCAATTATTCTCGTCACAACCGCGGACATGTTGGGCTTTGTTCCCACGGTTAGAAAGTCATGGGCTAAGCCATATCAAGAAACATTATTCCTGTATGCTTTGACCGCTTTTCGATTTGCTCTAGCGATCTACGCTTTACAGCACTACAATCTTGTCACGTTGCTGTACCCACTCACCTGGATGATTGCCAACGCTTCATTCAGTCTATTTTTAATCATCAGGCGTAAACAGCTAGCCTAACAAGAGCCGTATTTCTTGCCCCAGGCGGCCATTTGCTTGAGGATGGGTAATAGGTCGTGGCCTTTGGGTGTCAGGGTATATTCAGTGCGCGGTGGCACTTCTGCGAAACTCTGTTTGCTAATGATGCCGCGGGCTTCCAGGTCGTCGAGGCGCTGGCTGAGGGTGCGCGGGTTGATATGGCTGACGGATTTTTCCAATTCACAGAAACGTTTCGGGCCACTGAATAGGTCACGGAGAATAAGGGCGGTCCACTTACTGCCAATAATCTCCATGGCGCTGGCGATGCAGCCTGTCTTTGGCTCGATGGTTTGGGGTATGGCGATGGCTTTCATGAGATTAAGATAAAACTAATACTATAAAAAGTATACCATAAGAGCGGGCCAATCAGTCGATTCGCGGCGTCCACGGAAGCCTGTTAGTGTAAAGATATGAGAGTGACGGTATTTGGCGCCTCCGGCAAAGTCGGTCGTTTGGTGGTAACCGAGCTATTGGCGCGCGGCTATGAAGTAATAGCTTTTGTACACGCCCATGATCCGTTTGATGGCCGCGTGAAGACAGTGAAAGGCGATGCACATGTGGCGACTGACGTGGCCAAAGCCGTGCGGGGCAGTGATATGGTTATTTCCACGCTCGGCAGCTGGGGGACTAAAGACAAAGATATTGTCAGCGCGGGTATCCGCAATATTATCACCATGATGGAAGCCAAGGGTATAAAGCGACTGGTCAGCCTGACTGGCAGTGAAGCCCGCGACCCGGCTGACCAGCCAGGACTTTTCCAAAAAGTCTCTCATCTAGGCGCCAGCCTACTAGTGCGGAAGATAGTCGAGGACGGTGAAGAGCATTTGCGGCTGCTGCGGGCTAGCTCACTGGACTGGACAACAATCCGGTCGCCGGTCATGAATAATTTCGGAGGTACTGGTTACAAACTACAGGATGGCTGGCTGAGTCATTTGCGTACGATTAATCGCCGCGCTGTAGCCCGGGCGATGGTCGACCAGCTTGAAGATGAAAAGTACTTTCGCCAGTCACCGATCATTCAGCGGCGGCGTGGGGTATAATGGCAAACAATGATTGATAAGGGAGCGCTACCGACTAAATTGTTGTGGGTCGATTTGGAAATGACCGGGCTTGATCCGCGGCAGGATGTCATTCTGGAAGTGGCGGCTGAAATTACGGATTTTAAATTTAAGACTCTGGCTAGCTACGAAGCGATCATCAGACAGGACAAACAGACTGTCATTGACCGGATGCAAAAAAATATCTGGTGGAAAGATTTTCCGGCCAACCGTGACGAGTTCGTGGCCAAGACGGCCGGCGAGGGTGCTAAGCTATCCGAGCAAGTCGAGCGAGAGCTGATCGAACTGATTGAACAACAATTTGGTGATGAGTCGGCCGTCTTGGCCGGTAACAGCATTCATAACGACCGGAACTTTATCCGGCAATGGTGGCCCCAGCTGGACTTGAAACTACACTACCGGATGTTGGACGTTTCGGCCTGGAAAGTCTTTATGCAGGGTGCCTATGGCGTACAATTCGAAAAAAAGGAAGTCCATCGGGCCTTTGACGATATCCAGGCCTCCATCGCCGAACTTCAATACTATCTAGAGTGGTTTAAGGGCAGCAATAACTAGGAGAATTGGACGGCTTGATTGCCGGCGCGCTTCGGTGAGATCCAGGTGCTTTTGACAGTAGCGCGGTTGCGGGTTTGTTTATGGTTGACCATGCAGCGGACGATGGCTACCAGCTGGACGACATTCATAATGTAAAAGACGAAGTACATCATCGGTGTCATCAGACTCATCTTGAGCTTTTTCTTGAACCCCATGTGTTCGTCGGGCCACAGATTAAGTAGCAGATAGACGGTGATCGTCATGTACGCGCCAAGCAGCATCGATAAGTTAGTCATTAGGTAGCAGACGTACAACACATAGCCGATAGCCAACGGCTCCAAAAGCAGCATCAACTCGCCGAAGAAGGCCATCGGCAGGCGGTAAAAAGTCAGGCCGTAACTGTAGCGCTTGGCCGGGTTGGCAACCATGCCGCGGTGCTTAATGAGGTTTTGCAGGCTGCCGAGTTTCCAACGGTAGCGCTGGCGTAGCAGTTGCTGGAAGGTCTGGACGCCTTCGGTCATAGCCAGGATGTCGGCACCGTAGGTAATGCGCTGCTCTTTGTTGCCGCGGGCGACGACCTTTAGGCTGAGGCCGATGTCTTCGGTGGTCGTGTCATGGTCGTAATAGCCGACCGCTTTGATAACTTCGCGGCGATAGGTAGAAGCCACTCCACCAATAATGAATTCGCTGTTGGTAACGGCGTAAAACTTTTTAGATCGGTAGCCGATCATGTGTTCAAATTTTTGTAACAGGCCGAGAATAGTCAGGCTGTCCATGATACGGACGTTAGCGGCTACACCGACAACTTTTGGGTCTTCAAAATAGCGCACGGCGTTGGTGATGGCTTTATCGTGCAGCACCGAATCAGCGTCGAGCGTCATGACCAAGTCGCCCTTGGCGCCGTTACGCAGGACGTGGTTGAGGGCCGCGGCCTTGCCGGCATTCTTGCGCTTGTACATCAGGCGGATGTTGCGGTTGGGATACTTCTTGATGTAGTCACGGACCAGCTTGCGGGTGTTGTCAGAGGAAGCGTCATCAACGACGATAATCTCTAGCTTGCGGTAGGTATTGCGGCGCACCGAGTCCAGGCAGCGTACGATGCCCAGCTCTTCGTTGTGAGCCGGAATTAGGACACTAACTAGAGGCCGCAGTTGATGATGATTGCGTTTTTTAGCTCGAGCCGAGCGGCGGAACTGGCGCATATCGTAATAGTTTGCTCCCACCAGGTACATGCCAAGGTGGATGACATCGATGATGCTGATAGTGATGAACAAGTAAAAAAGGAATTGCAAAAACATACTATAGTCCTACGAAACCTTCACCAGATCAAACACGAACAAGCTGCGGTTTTGGTACCACAAGCCGGAACAGGTCTGCAACGTCAGGATTGGCTTGCCTTCGTAATGGAACAGGGAGTCGTCAGTCGGTTTAGTGACTTTCTGGCCGGTCATCTTGTAGGTAAAACGGTGTTTATTGTCAGTCGTGACGATGGCTTCCTCGCCACTCTTGATGTTTAACAACTTGGAGAATACTTCTGGCCTGTTGTGACCGTAGACAAAGGTGTTACCGCCGCCATTGTTGGCCGCCGGCGTAATAGTGGCATACTGGGCTTTGGTATTGCTGAGCGTCCAAGTCTGGCTTTCCTTGTTGTAGTAACCGGGCTGGATGTCGACGGAGATGCCGAGGCTCGGTATTTCGATGTGTGTCGGCTGGCCGCTGATAGTCGCCGGTTTGGCAACAGTCCGGACCTTTGAGACGTTGAAGGCCGGTTTGGCAGCCTTTTGCTGCCAACGTTTGATAAGGTATGGCGAAGCCAACAGGCCACCCGCCAGAATGAAGCAGAGCCCAACCAGGATATAGAATCGCAAATGCTGTTTCATAGTGTCTCTCAATGGAAAAGGGAGGAGACCAAGCCTCTCGACCTGTGCCCCTCCCTATACCGTTACAACCCGTGCTTAGGCGCTGTATGCGCGCTTCGCGACAATCCGGGCTACAGATGACAGCAGGATAGCTCCACCAGCTACAATGCTGACAATGGAAGCAACCATCAAAAGATCGTTGCCACCGGTGTTTGGCAGTACAATCGCACCAGTTGCTGTGGTAGCTGCTGATGCGGCACCGCCGCCTTTGCCTCCGTACATATTGTCTCCTTGTACTTAGGTTTACCGAGAACAGAAATCAAAAAAGGCATGTCCGCTCACGTGCTACAGACATACCCTCTGGAGACCTCTTGTTCTCTTGCTAATTATTATACATAAATCTGACAAATTGTAAAATATATTATTGTAATTGCTTATGCTATCTATTAGTAATAAAAAAGACCCGGAATAGCCAGGTCTTTTTACAAGCTTGAACTGTGCTTAGTTTTGGTACCAGCGCAGATGGTCGACGTAAGCCAGCGTGCCGGAATTGGCGACTATGATGACCTGCAGGCTGGCCGACTTCACATTGGCCGAGCTGGGTGTGTAGGTGAAGCTGACGTCCGCGGCACCGACGGTGTTGCGACCGGTCTTGTACTGGCCGGAAATCCAGTTGCCGTTAGCGTCGTATTCGTCGATGTAATAGCCGACCTCGCCGCTGGTGATAGCTTTGACGTTCAGGTAGCTCGTCAGGCTATAGCTCTTGGTCGAATCAACGGGTACTTTCGGTGAGAACAGGTGGCCTTGGTTGGAGCCGGCGATCAGTTTCGCTGAGTTAGTCGGGTTGTCCGGGCTGCCGTTACCAGTGCTGTCAGCGGTGATATTTGCTGGATCGTCGGTTGTCCAGCCGGTCATGCCACTATCGAATGTGCCATTGGTGGCCAGGTTAGTTGGTGCCGGTGGAGGCGTTGGTGTGATGCCAGTCGGGAACCACTGGACGTTATCGATGTAGGCGTTAATGCCGAGGCCACCGACGATGATCTGCAAGCTCGCCAACTTCACATTAGCGGAGCTTGGCGTATACGGGAAGCTCATAGTTTCGACGTAGATTGAAGACTCAGCTTTCTTGTATTGCCCAGAGATCCAGTTACCATTGGCATCGTACTCATCGATGTAGAAGCCAACCGAACCGCTGCTCATGGTCTGAACATTCAGGAAGCTCTTAACGAGGTAGGTTGTGCCTGGCGTGACGTTCAC
>PNRO01002035.1_pt1 | contig 16785 bp, 18 predicted proteins | sample 7248581 | NCBI WGS metagenome assembly PNRO01 (sample SAMN08278401, study PRJNA427962) | Gut metagenome, whole genome shotgun sequencing project. | isolation source: gut content | host: Eisenia fetida | place: India:Sub Himalayan Terai region of Darjeeling | collected 2013-11-18 | reverse complement strand
GGGGGCAGACCCGATAAGCTCATCCAAGCCCATGCCAACCGCGCCAGCAATGGCTTGGATCGTGAAAATAGACGGCGCCTTGATAGCGCCACGTTCAATCTTCGTCAGCGTAGAGAAACTCAGGTTAGCTTGGTGGCAGAGCTGCTGCTGTGTCAAACCAGCCTGCTGCCTAGCCGCTTGTAAGCGTTTACCCAACCCCTTCTCGTCCATAGCCATATATTACCAATTATCAGGGAAGATACCAAGCCAAAAGTGGCATTAAATGGCTAGCTATGAGCTAGTTTGGAAGGGTTGCCAAAATCGTCAAGAATACTACCGTAGCGATCACGAAGGTAACCCCTGTAATCAGCCAGACGTTCTGGGTATTCCCGTAACCGGCTCGGCGGCCTAAGTAAGTATAGGCGAATGCGGCCACCCCGGCACCAAAGAATATTGAATAGAGGACGTTCATGCGCTTATTGTAGCTTAGAATGCTAGTTTTTTAGCCATTTCGGCAAGCGCATCATGGTCTGGTTCGGCATCCATATCTGGTCGGCGGCGAAATTCTTCAGTGGTAGAGAAGGGGATGACATGGATATGGGCATGGGGGACATCAACACCGATAATCTGTTCGCCGACGTAAGGCGTCTTGAGAGCCTCTTTGAGCCGTTGGGCGACTTTCTTCGCGGTATCTGTTACCGCCCGATAATCTTCTTCATCCAAATCCCAAACGAATTCAATCTGCTTTTTCGGAATCACGAGAGTGTGCCCCGGTTGTACCGGGTGGATATCTAAAAAGGCCAGGGTTTTCTTATCTTCATAGACCTTATAACAGGGGATTTCTCCTTTGATAATCCTGGTGAAGATGGAGTCAGGCATAACTTCAGTATAGCAACGACTGTATCGGTTATTAATTTCCCATTAAATCTATGGTTGTTGTGGACGCTTATGCTTGTGTACTCCGGCCAGCATGGGTGATAGTCAGCGGCACTATGCAGAAACTTGCTGTCCGGCCACGGTTCGTGAAACGTCTGGCCGCGTTATTAATACTGTTTGTCTTGCTGACCTCAATCGCTGGCCAAGCCCTCGGGGTAACGGCCGGTTCAGCCAGCCAGCCAACAGAGCCAAACTGGGCAATGCCAGGCGCTATGGCGCTGCGACGGATCGGGCCACTTGGCACCAGCCAGAACCAACCAAATTTTCTGAGCAACCTTGACTGTACGCCGCTGACCTATCGTTTGGTCGGCCAAAGCGCCCAGCAGGATGGGTGCTTGACGTCAACGGCCTATGGCATGCTCGACAGCAGCACCGCGACAGTGATTTTCAATGGCACCGATGAAGGTCTGCGGCTATTAAGTTATTCGCCCCATCAGGTACTGGCACCTTGGCCACAGGCATTGAACCTACTGACGCTCGATGCCTCCAGTACCGGTGGCTCTTATATTGGCATGTATACCAATCCTATAGCGCTCACGCAGGACCAACGTGACTTCGCCGGTCGGTTGACTGGCAAGCAACTGACCCAGCCACCTAACATCCTCTTCAGGGATCACAACGGCCAGCGACTGGTTGTGAACGCCCAGACCATAGCTTTCTCGCAAGGTGGCGGCTGGATGGTTGCAGAAGCTTTAGGCGGCTCTTTCGTGCGCATAAATCTGGCAACCCTGGATATGACCGCGTTCGCACCACACTTTGGAACCCAGAGCAACGGCGGACTACTTAACTCCCAGATAGCAATCAGTGATGATGGACGGTTTGTGGCCATACAAAACGCTGTAACTGGCACCTTCAAAGTCTATGATCTCACTACTTGTGACGGTTTAGTGGCAAATTTGCGACCAGAAAACTGCCGTGCGTATGACTATCAGGCTTTTATAAGTCAACAAGTCAGCGGCTTACATTGGATCCGGCATGTCCGGTTTATTAATAATGGTTTAGTCAGTTTCGAGGCCTCATCAGTGAATGGCACGACTTCGGGAGTCTATATACTGGCACCCACCAGCGCAATTACCTCAATGGCCGATTATATCGCACTCGGAGACTCCTATACTTCTGGGGAAGGTACGTTTAATTACCTGGCTGGGACTGACAGCGAGACCAACAATTGTCACTTGTCTAGCCATTCCTATCCCTTGCTATTGACGCGTGACCTGTTTGGGGCGGCCGGTGGACATTCGGTTGCTTGTTCTGGGGCAGTTATCAATGATATTGGTAGTGACGCGGGCAGTTACCGTGGGCAGGTGAAGCAGGGTAGGAGCTTCGATGAATTATTCGATGATCAAGCCAGGTTAGAGGGAATCAAGGCTGATTTCAAGCCAGGTTACATTGCCCAGCAACACTTCGTGCGGCACTACCAGCCACGTGTCGTCACGGTATCGATCGGTGGCAATGACATTGGCTTTGGGGATCTGTTGCAGCGTTGCGTCATGCCGCACATAAGCCGACATTTAAGCGATTCAACCTGCTACAACACTTACGAGAGCCGCCAAGAAGTCGTGCGGCTGGTAGATCGGACGGTGCCACGCTGGACGGCTTTATATAGGCAGCTTCGGGCCGCAAGTCCAAGCGCCCAAATCTACGCACTCGGCTACCCCTCGGTCTCATCTGGGCAAGGTAAGTGTGGCACCAACGTCAGGTTAGGCAAAAGCGAGCTGGAATTTGCCGAAGAATTGATCGCCTACCTTAATGGCGCTATATCACAAGCCGCAACAGCGGCCGGCGTGCCTTATATCGACATTCGACAGGCACTGGTTGGCCATCGCCTTTGCGAAGCAGTCGGCAATACTGTGGCCGTTAACGGCCTGACTGCTGGAAAGGATAGTGGCCCTTTTGGTATTGGCGTGCTTGGCCGTGAGAGTTATCACCCAAACGCACTGGGTCATCAGCTGATCGCCCAGGCTATTACGCAGAATACAGCCAACTTGACGTCGAGTAACTTAACAGCTTCTCCTGGCTCCAGCCCAGAGAACTTGCTTGACGCCCCAAAGAGCGGCCGCACCCTGAACCGCTTAGCGCCAGACAATGGTATCGCCCCCTCAATATTGCAAAATGGTGATCGGTTTACGGTCAACGTTAATGGATTACGCAACGGCCTCCGGCCAAATACTTATTATGTAATCCGTATCGACGGCGGATCAGGTCCCATACTAGCCAGCGTTCTGAGCGGCGCAGATGGCAGCCTGTCTACAGAAACGAACGTACCACTCGCCACCGTACCAGGCGGCCACTCTATCGATATATTTGGTAACGGCCAAGATGGGGCACCAGTCAATGTTACTCAACCAGTTTATATCATCGCTTCTGCCGATGATCCAGATGAGGATGGCTTCAGCGGGGCGGCTGACTCCTGTCCGTACGCGGTCAATAGTAACGAGGATATAGATGGTGACAGTGTTGATGATGTGTGCGACCCGTCACTTACTGCAGCCAGTTCGACGAGCCTGCCACCAGCCCCCGAAAATACAGCCGCACCTGTTACTGGTAACCCTCAAAACAGCTCAATCTTGACACCGCAACTGCACCCATCCGATAGTCTACTAGACCCCGTCACGCATCAAATAATTGAGAGTCCGCAGCCACCAGCACTTAGCAGCAACTCACGGACTCCGCTTGCCCATTCAGCTTCTGTAAAAATAAAACCTCGGCAACCTCATATTACGATCGGTAATACATCAGTACGGCCAGCCGTCCTTTCTGCCCAATCTGCCGCGCCCCAAAGCTTGCCACAAACCGTCCCCTATCAAAGCAAGTATTACCAACCGACGGCATATCCTAAATTACGTCTTCAAGGGTTACCCATATATCTAGCAGCCCTACCGTTGTCCATGATTTTTGGGATGGGTGTACTGATACTCAGAAGACGACAACGCGCACACATTTAAGGGTTCGCGGTGGACGATTGTGCAAATTATTTATAGAAATCAGGGGCTTTGTTCTACAATAGTTTTTATGCGCAAATTTGGGGTTCTGGTTTTGGGGCTGATCCTACTTTGTAGTACGCTTGGGCTTGCTTTATCTGTAAGCTCCAGGCTCGCCCTCACCAACCCGCAGAAGGTAAAGGCTTGGCTAAACGATAGTAATCTCTACGGTAGTTTCGTGACTGATGCGATCAAGCAGGCTGAAGCAACAGCCGGTGACGATGAGTCCGGCACTGTATCCCTGAGCGACACGGCTGTCCAACAAATTGCCCAATCAACCTTCTCCGCCCAATTATTGCAAAAAGATGTCAATACATTCGTGGACAGTAACTATTCATGGCTGGAAGGCAAGAGCGATAAACCTGATTTTGAGATTGACCTCAGCGGAGCTAAGCAAACCTTTGCCGAAAAGGTCGGAGAGTACGTACAGACATATCTAACCAGCTTGCCAGTTTGTAGCAACACGCAGCTAGCTACTATCAGTTCACAGTCTGCTGACCCGCTGGCACTTACCTGCCGGCCAGCTAGCCTGAATGCTGCCGCTGAAGCAACGCAGGTGACCGAAACAATATCCGGCAGCACCGGCTTCCTCAGTGACCCCATCATCACAGCCGCGAACATAAACCCTAAAGGCGACAGCCAGACAGAACCGTATTACCAAAGCCTAGCTGGCTTGCCGAAAGTCTACCAATTTGGACAACAGCTGCCATGGATTGCCGGCCTTATCGCTATAGCGAGCGCTGTCGGCATGGTCTTCATGACCCAACGACACCGCAACGGGCTGCGCGCTGTCGGCATTGTATTAACTATCGCAGGCTTAGCGCTAATCTGCGCCAAGTTCTTGTCAGACCAAATTCTCGACAGCGCGCAGCGCCAGATATTCAACAACGAGAACATTGGTGAGCTACAAAAAGCTTTAACGGCATTTATGCGTCTCGTCGAAGACCAGGTTTTAAAAATAGACTTTTGGTTTGGTATCGCTTACTTGGCGCTGGCATTGATTATTTTCCTACTACTATTCATAACTAGGCAGCGGCAGCAAAAGACTCCGAAGTTCCTACGTAACGAATCCAGGAAACCCATGCCAGCAACAAAATCCGCGACTGCTACCACGCCAAAGTTAAAGGTTCCGGCAGAGGCGACATCATCAACACGAAAACCAAGTGCACCTCAAAGGCCGCAACGTGCGGCTCACCCACAAGCTCGGCGCAAGAAGCCGCCCAAACTGATCCAGTAGTAACTTGGCGGAAGGGGAGGGATTCGAACCCTCGGTACCGCGTAAACGGCACACCTGTTTTCGAGACAGGCCAGTTCAACCACTCCTGCACCCTTCCACGACTGATTATTTTAACAGATTGGGCGGACTTGCCGTACGGGTAGCTTTCCATGCCACAATATGCTAGAATTACCCCTGTTGTTTATGCGCGCGTAGCTCAGCTGGATAGAGCGTCGGCTTGCGGAGCCGAAGGTCGTAGGTTCGAATCCTGTCGCGCGTACCACATTTGATACTTTACAAATAACTTGAGAGGCGCTCGGCTCACCACACGCCGCTTATGCTATACTGCGCCTATGAATACGCCCCTTAACTGGCATCGGGCGCACAAATCCAAATTATCGCCCGGTGATCGGGCTGCTGACCGGTTACGCAACGGTATGGGCAGCTGGAAGTTCGTTGGCCTTTTTGTACTCTTTATGATTGGCTGGGCCATATTAAATACTATGGCTGGCATCAACCATTGGGATGACTATCCCTTCATCCTGCTAAACTTGTTCTTATCAATGTTGGCTGGCCTCCAAGGGGCCATATTATTGATTGCCGCCAAACGGGCTGACGCGGTCAGTGCCGCCATGGCCGAACACGACTACAAAACCAACCTTGAGGCTAAAGAAGAAATTGAGAAACTGATGGACTTCCATCGCCAACAAATTAAACGGCTGGACGAAATCATCGAGTTACTCGAAAAAAAGAAGTAACCACGGCATTTATCACACCAAAGGTGTACAAAAAATTACAGCCCAAGCGCCAGCCAACTTTTAGTCTAGAAGTATAGCCTATAAGTTCGGGAGGTTTAGGTTATGGCCAAAAGATCAACGTTGATCCGCAATAGGGCGACAGCCCGTCCGCGGGTCTGGTGGCGGGAATACCTGACATAGCAGGGCAGCATTTTCACCACGTCTTCATTATGGCTTTTGAGGGGTTACATTTTTTTGAGGCGTTGGTCGGCGTCAGTAGGTAGTCTACCTGTCAGGCTGCGCGGCCATAGTTTCTGTGAACGCACCGCCGCGATTTCCAGGGCGTAAAACAGTACTTGGACTTGCAAGTAAATCCAAAAGAGCAGGCCAAGCGCTAAGGCGAAGTAGCTATACAGGGCATCAAGATTGCGGAGCTCATGCCCCAATATATAACTACCGGCCACTTGAACAATTACTAAGCCGGCTGCTGCTATCAAGGCAGCCGCCCGAGTTTCCCCAAAAGGAACCCGACGCGACAGGCTAATGTTAATGAGCAGGATAAATAGGACGTACCAAACAAATAGGTTAATCAAGATCACGAGTAATCGGAATAAGTTACCGCTGCTAGTTGCCGCTGCTAGCGCGATACTAGCTGAAGCGACTACAAAACCGGCACCAACAATAAAGATAATACCAAAACTTTTCAGGGTAGACCTTGGGAAACCATCACGGTGCTCTTTTGGTATTCCCCACAAGTGTTGGATGCTATTGCGGAAAGCGTCAGCAACTCCACGGGCACCATATAGGATAAACAACAAGCCAACTATTAGCGCCAAGCCATTTTTCTGCAAGCTATTGATGTGCGCCGATAGCTGGTCGCCTAATACGGGAAAATAATTAGTGATGCCTTTGACAATACTCTCCTGGAGTTCAGTGTGGCTCGCAGGTATATATTGGGTCAACGTCGTCAGTACTAATAATAGCGGGAAAAGTGACAAGAACCCGTAGTAAGTCATTAAAGCTGCCTGTTGGCCGGCCTCATCATCACCATATTTTTTAATAACAGCATGCACGAACCCCGGTAAGCGATGGCGTTGCTGGAACTTGTCGACTTTTTTAAGAAATGTTGGCATTTTTATTATTCCTAAAACAGGGTAAGTACTCTTTATATTACAGCACAGTCAGAAGACTTTTCCTATTCCCTTGGCACTGGCATGTGAGAAAGTTTACAGCCTATTAACAGGCATAAGCACAATAATAAACCGCGTTACTAAAGCTAAAAGGAGGGCAGGTATGTCCAACGAAGAAGCCGAAGCAATTATGAACTACTACAGTGACCGCGACAGCAAACAGGAGCGACAAGAGTTTATCAGCCGCATGGAGCGAAAAATGCACCGTAAAGAGCGCCGGTCATCTCACCCCTGACCCTTTACACATACTCACCAGAAGAAGAAAAGCCGTCACTGCGAGGGGCGGCTTTTCTAATTTCCTGGCTACTGTCTTGTTCGGCTAGAAACGGACGCGCTTCATTAGGTTGTCGACGGCATCAACCCGTCGTTCTTCAAAAGGTAAGCTTTGGGATATCAAGTTGACTATTTTGTCTTCGTCTTCAGGCGCGTAATAAATAGTGGTTAGCTGGGCAAAGCGCTTCATAGGAGTTAGGACAATGCTCGAGAACGCGCCCTCGGGTACTACCGAAAATGAGCGGAACTGTCCGAAGTCATAGTGTTTTTGACCAATTGTTAGGCCACTGACGTCTAGGTTGTATTGTTGCTGGCGCGGCTTCCGGCCACCAAGGACGCCAAAGGCAGTAGCGCCGATTAACACAACGATGGTTGAGATAATATCTCTCGTGATTAAAAAGACAAAGCCAGCGATTACTATAGCAATCGCGGCTAAGCCAAGGTACCAGCTGGATGATTTCTCGTGAGCTATGAACTCCGACGCTGTCCAACTAATTGCCCCAGCAGCAGGAATTGACGCGGCAGCTTGTTCGGGCAACGGATCAGCCGTTTGCCCTCGCATGAAAGATTCTGGAGCTGGATTGGCCGCAGAGACCTGTGGCTGTGATTGACTAGCCGTTTGCGTAGGTTGACTGGATGCCCCAAGCTGCTCAACAGGAACCTGTGGCTGGAGAGAGGGCCCTGCTTGGCCAGGAGCCACGGGCTGCTGTGCAGTACCTGGCGATACTACCTGGCCTGGTTGCGGCTGCTGGGCGCCAACCGCGGCGTTTTTCTCCACTTCTGCCATAAGCGTTATTGTACCGCAGCCGCTTCCTCAAGACAAAGCACGCCTCCTCACAAAAATAAAATCGTCTGGCCGTTGACCAGACGATTTTGGCGGAGAGAGAGGGATTCGAACCCTCGCGGGAGATTGCTCCCCCCTAACGATTTAGCAAACCGTCCCCTTCAGCCACTTGGGTACCTCTCCGTACGGGATAGTATTGTAACTTGAATTCTTATCTGGCGAAAGACAGAAGACGCTCAAAAAAATTTCTGCTGGGAGCTTCGGTTGGTAAAAATAAGATGCAATTCTCTCGGATGTCTCCAGTAAGCCTTGTATCATTTTCGACTCCTCAACGTCTCCGAATATTTCGCCTACTGTTTTGTTAAAATCGTCTTCTGAAATAATGCCAAGGTCTGCCAAGACGCCTTGAGGTACCTCTCTACGGTAGGATATGTCTACCCAGAACCGGGGCTAAGAGAGCCAACTACGTACCGCTAAGGTGCACATAAAACTCGCGCACATAACGCTAACGAATAGGGTTGTTGTGATAAGGAATGAGCTGCTTCGATATTTGAGATTGTGCCACCAGCGAACTAACCAAATTGAATTATTGATCTCTGCCAGCACTTCCCCTATTTCGAGGCCAGTAGGTGACAGCCAAATGGAATATTTACCAGTGAGTGCCTGGTGCCCACCTCGAGCCATATTAGCCTGAGGCCGTAGCTCAATCAGTTCTTTGGAGAATAGGCTTCTGATGGTCTGTTCAATTTTAGTTGGGTTAGTCCCGTTTTTATGAAAATGTGTTGCTACATCATTTATGAGACGAGCTTCTTTCTTGAAGTGGTCATAGATGACACAACCATGCAAGTACTCTTGCCCCCCTTCATAAGCCCACTTGAGAAATACCGCCTCTTGTCGCCAAGGCCGTTTATGCTTGGCTGCTCCTGTGTTCGTCCTAATTTGCTGATGTATATTAAGCTTCCGGAAAAACCGGGTCGGAAAACTTAAGCTAACCAAAATTTGCTCCTGTCTCCCGCCCATAAGGTTCAGGATTAACTGAACCTGGTAACCTTTGGCGGAAGGGGTGGGATTCGAACCCACGGTACCGTTGCCGGCACGCTGGTTTTCAAGACCAGTTCCTTAAACCACTCGGACACCCTTCCGCAACAGGGGTCATTATACTATTTGACAGACAAATCCCCAAGCGCATTCGGTTGAGCGAAGGTAACGGCGCTGATGTGTACAGCACCAGCTACTGTACACGCAGCAGCAGCCGCTTCGAGGGTCGCCCCCGTGGTAACCACGTCATCAACCAGAATTATCTTCTGGCTGGCGTCGACCGAACCACTGAACCGAAAAGAGTTTTGCAGCTGGCACATACGCTCGTCACGCGTAGCACCAACTTGATGTGTCTGGCCACTCCGGCGCAAACAATCAACATACGGTAAACGGGTGTATCGTGACAACTTTCGAGCCAGTAACTTGGCTTGGTCATAACCACGGGTACGGGCACGTTTGCTCGCAGTCGGTACCGGCACGAGCCAGGCACCACTCGCACCATCCATGAGCGGTGCCATAAAGTCCGCCATGACTCCCGCAGCCGCCTGCGTACTTTGAAACTTCAACTGCCACAATAAGTCCTTCACCGACCCTTCGTAGGTAGCAACAGTGTATATGGCATGCAAACTACTTGTGGGCTTGCACCTGTCACATACCTTGAAATCTCTAGAAGGCTGCCGACATCGGTAGCACCGAGGCCAAATTGTCTTGATACTTTTGGCGCAATTTGCACACACCAAAACACCTTCGTATCCACAACTAAGACAAGTATGAGGGACGAGGCTACTGATCATTGTGTCGATAATGCTCATGTTGTGTTTATTGTGTTGTAAATATGTGCCGCACTCGTTGCCACACCGTTACTGCCTAAGCTATACTGCTAGCAAGATAAAAATGCAAGACTCTTAAAGAATAACTTAAGAAAGAGCTTCATCAAGAAGTTCATTCACTAACAAAAGTGGAGGGTAACACACACTATGGCGCGACGGAATCGCGACGACGATTTATTACTTGAAGAAGACGAACTGACCGCGGCCTTTCTGGGTGATGAGGCTGCTGCTCCAGCAGTAAGTGATGACCAGCCAGCCGCTAGTCCAGCACCTGACGAAGAATGGGACGAAGACGAAGCTGTCCCCGGCCAATTGGCTGTTGACGTGTACGAGACCAAAGAGAAACTGGTTGTCAAAGCCCGCACCGCTGGCGTCAATAAAAACGACCTTGACGTTAGCATCTCGGATAATCAGCTGACTATCCGCGGCACCCTCAGCGCCGGCACTGAAGAAGGAGTAGAGAATTATTTCCTACAGGAATGCTATTGGGGTGAGTTCTCACGCAGCATTGCCTTACCGGTACCAGTAAAAGAAGATGAGATCGAAGCCGTACTCAAAGATGGCGTACTTACTATTAGCTTTGGCAAAGTCCAACAGGACACCGTCAAGAAGATCCAAGTACTGTAAGTATTGCTAGCTCAAGTTCAGGCAAAACTAAAGCTCCCGGCTAATTCCGGGAGCTTTAGTTTACTAAGCCCAAAGTGTTTATTGGAAATTATCACCAGCGCCAACGGCCGTACTGAGTACAAAACGTACCAATATCTGAGACAGGGCTACAATGACCAAGCCAATAATGGCATAAATCAGAGTTGTCTTTGCATTGCCGATCCGCTCGCTACTGCCACCGGAAGTGATATAGCGAAAGCCAGAATAAATAATCATGATGATCGCGGCTGCACCAACTACTACCGAGAAGATATTAACTATGGTTTCTGCAAGGTCGCCAACCTTATTACCTGCAGAATCACTATTGATACCTCCGCTAGGATTACACCCTACGTCACCACCTGAAGCATCTCCGGCACCTTGAGCGGTCAACCCGGCTACGTTACCTGTACCCGTACACTGAGTGCCGTTTGAAACGGCATAAGCGCTACCTGATACTGCAACTGGTGCGACAAGCGCCAGCGCGGCAGCTATAACCATAAGTCTGTTTTTGATTTTTTGGATCATATTTACCTTTCTTAGTTCTTCTCTTTACTTATACTACAATGCTTAAGCGCAATCAAGTTAGTTTTGGAAACTTAAAGTTGAGCGCCCGCCGCGCTGCTCAGTACAAAGCGGACAAGGATTTGCGCCAATCCGGCTATTGCTATGCCTATGAGGGCATAAACAAGCGCTGTCTTCGCCGCGCTTACTTTGCTGGCATCCCCATTTGATGTCATAAACCTAATGCCGCTAACAATAATCATAATGAGAGCAATAACGCCAGCTATATAACTGATTATTGAAACGGCGCCACTGGCTATTTTACTAATTGTCGACTGGCCACCACCGCACCCGCCACCCCCAAGCTGGTTCAGGCCTTGGCAAGCATCTTGCCTACTATTGCTCGCCGCTACGGTCTGGATCGGCCCAAGCGCACTTGCTTGAGCGGGCGCAAAATTTAAGCCGGCGCATAGCAGCAAGAGAAGGGAGGTGATGGCCAGTGTATGGTTGATGAGGCGTTGCATCATAATATTTAATTATTTTACATTATTCAGTACGAATGCTACCAGCGCCTGCGCTAATGCAACGACTGCAATACCAACTAACGAATATATGATACCGCTGCGGGCCGAAGCTACCGAATTACTATCACCATTGGCAGTCATCATTCTTATGCCGCCTACTATCAGGCCAATAATTGCCGCAATGCCAATAATATAGGAGAGAATATTAATGGCGCCTTTGATGATATCAATAATAGGGTTGTTGTTGCCGTTATCGCCCTTCTGCGCGTCAACATCTTTACAGACATCCGTATCTTTCGCAGCATCGTTATTACAAACTGGCGCAACATTGACCGCCAATGCTGAACCACCACCCAAAACCATCGGCATACAAAAACTAAAGAGCAGAGCAAGCATCAGCAGCAGGCGCCTCATGACCCCAGCTCTCCAAGCGTGAACGCCACGATGGCTTCAGCGATTATGGCGACCAGTAAGCCGACGAGAGCATAGACGATCGTGCTTTTCGCCTTACTGGTTTCTTGCGGATTGCCTTGGGCGGTAATAAAACGCAAGCCGGCTATAACGATGAACAAAGCCGAGAGGGCACCAAGAACCCCGAACGCTATCTGCAAGATTTGCTGCACCTGCGCACTATTGGCTTGCGCATCGGGCAGCCCCGTCTCACAGCCCGCGCCTTCGCCGCCGCCGTCACAAAAGGCCGCAAAATTAAAATTTATCAGTCTGTCATGCGCCAGGAAAAGCTGTGTTATAAAGAAGCTCATTAATGGACACTCCCCGCGATAAAGGACACTATCGCCGCCGCCGTCACCGCTATCGCTAAGCCAACCAACGCATTAGCTAGCGTGCCCTTAGCACGGCTAGTCGACTCTGGATCACCTTGGCTAGTTACGTAACTGAAGCCAGCATAGATAACAAATACGACTGCTAGGACCGCGGCGACTCTCAACAAAATCTCAATGATGGCTGCCACAATCAGCCATATGTCGTTCAGTCCGGCAACCCGTGGCGTACAAACACCGTTACCGTCTCTAATGCCACTAAGGTACTCAAACCAATGAGGAAACTGCAGGAAAGATCCGCCACCAACATTACATGAATCACCGGGAGCCGCAAAGATACGCATCAGATGACTAATCATTTCAGAATAGCCCCCGGCACCAGATAATTAAGGATGGCATAGGCAAAGATGAAAAGAAATAGCGCAAAGACAGAGCTGCGTATTCGATTAATGGCCATAGCTGTAGCCTGGGGCTCACCACGAGAACCAGTGTACTGGATGCCACCCATGATAATTGAGCCGATAATAATCAGGCCAACGCCAGCTGAGAGAAATCGAATAAAACCGAAAAGGGCATCCGCAATCGGGTTACCTTTGCCTTGACAACCGATATCTATACTTGGATTGTAGTAGTCATACTCCCGGCCACCACAAGTGCGGCCTGCTTTATAAGCACCGCTATCATCAGCCACCTGCTGGCCGCCAAGACCGCCCCCACCGCCAGATCTATCATCACAATACCATTTACCTCGATTAGGTCCGCTGGTAATCTTGGTGGGGTCTTGATCCCCATTACAGTCAGCAGCTTGTTTAGAGTCTGCTGGGTTAGATTTTGTTGCTGGTGCAGCATAAACACTTGAGGTTGTAATCGCCAAAAAACCCATAATGCTTAAGAGGAAGACAATGGTTACCTGAGGTCTGTGCCTCCATAGATTTAATGCGCGTAAGTCAATCATAATTCTGTGTTTTAGCTTACTTCCTCTTAATTATGGAATGCCGCCTGCCAAAAAGCAAGCCATCTGGATGGTCTTCTCGCTTATGGTATAGTTGTACAGAGAAGAGTAAAAAATGAAACATCGCTTACTATCTCTGGCAGCAATCATATTATTTTTGGCTTGTCTGGGCACAAGTCTCTTTCACCCGGCTCAGGCACAAGCAGCGTCAAGAAGAGAAGCGGCAAACAGTTACTGCAATAGTGAGTACAACCCACCCACAGCTAGTCCTGGCGGTCAGTCTTCAAATGGCTCAGGAGCCGCTGTTGACACTTGTGTAAGGGGTTTTCTCGCAGCCCTTAAAGATAATGCGCCGGCACCTCCCTCCAATAATAGTTTCGATAGGGATGGTTACTGCTATACAAACCTCTACCCAAACAACAATTCTTCCGCACAAATCTGCCAAACCGGTTATATACACGCCTACAGCCAAAGAGACAACCTAAGAGATCAGAACCAGCAGACGCCCGACGAAAGTCTGGACGACGAAGCCTACGCCCAGTGCGTAGAAAATGGTGAGATCCCTGATGGCGTATCCAATAGACAGACATTGCTCTCTAACTGCGTGACAGGCTATACTGCCGCAAAAAAAGGTAAGACCCAAGATGAAGCATGTCAGTCAATCCCCGGCTCAGTAACTAATAATGCCGGAGTAGCAGCCTGCCAAAATGGCTATGAGCTAGCGACCGCGCAAAATGACAGTGATGATGGGCCTCCGACATGCGAGTCAAGTGGTGTCGAGCTTTCGTGGATTTTTTGTCCAGTTATAAATGGGTTAGCAGAGGCTGTTGACGATATATATAGCGGTATCATTCAGCCACTTCTGGAGACTAAGCCGCTTGACCTAGCGAGTCCAGCCGATGACCCACAACATATTTTCGATATTTGGTCGAACTTCAGAGTCTATGGCAATATATTTCTCGTTATCGCGCTACTCGCGATAGTTTTTGGCGAATCCATTAGTGGTGGCTTAATAGATGCCTATACAGCCAAGAAAGTCCTGCCAAGACTACTCATTGCTGCTGTCTTAATCAATATCTCTATCTATATCGTAGCGTTCGCGGTTGATATTACCAACATCGTTGGCAATGGTGTCGCCGCCCTTATACAGGCACCATTCCAAGATGCCGGAGCATTCAAACTACAGCTTAATGAGTCGACTAGTGGTATTGGTCTTGCCGCGTTAGTCGGTGGCGGCATCTGGGCTGTAGCCTCAGCGGCAGTTCTACTGGAATTTCTCTTAGTAGTCTTTTTAATCCCCGCTTTTTTAACCTTTTTCGCGATCTTGGTGACCGTTTTGCTCAGACAAGGACTTATTATATTTCTCATCTTAGTGGCACCAATCGCGTTCGCCCTCTTTTGCCTCCCGAATACGGAACAATATTTTAGAAAATGGTGGGATCTACTCTTTAAAACTTTGTTAATTTATCCAATTATCGCCGTATCATTCGCACTCGCTAATGTGCTGTCAGTGACCATCGGCGCTGCCACTAGCGGCCTCACCAAAACGTTTGCTGACTTCGTTTCAATTATCGCTTTATTTGTGCCCCTCTTTATAATCCCGTATAGTTTTCGTATAGCTGGTGGACTGCTGGGCAGAGTCCATGATATAGCGACAGATGTTCGTAATCGTGCCCACGAGGGAATTGTCGGCAGTAAAAATAGTCCAAATAGTTGGCGCAACCAGTCACGTACCAAGCTAGCTCAAAAGATAGGCGAACAGGGTCTAACCGGCAGGGCTCTGGTAAATTCTGCTATCCCCCCTCAGAATCCGTTGACTAAAGCTGGTCGTGAGAGGTGGCGCTACCAGCGTGAAGCTCGTAAAGAGGCAACTCGCTATAGGCTGGGTGGTCAATACGCAGAAGGTGATGAGGTTTTCCAACGCAATAAAGGTGATGATAATTACCTCTTAGCCATGGCCAATCCTACAATGGCGCAAAAGAAGCGTGACGCCGCTAAAGACCCGACTGAACGCGCTCGATGGGATATGGCATTGGCCAATGCACGAATTACACATCGTTCACCAGCTGTGCGTCAGCAGGCTTTACATGCTTTAGCCGGTACTGGCTTCCAGTTTGCATCAGGCCAACAAGGTTATAATGAATTGGCTGAAACAGTCGCTAGTATTACCGGTGTTGATGAAGGTGATCTTGACCGAGATGATAATGGCAACATAACAGGCGTGCTACCAAGGGCGGGAGCAAAGGCAGGAGCATACGCGACTAATATGGATGAAGCGCAATATAGAATGAAAGGTGGCGGCAGGTTCGACTTGGCAGGCATTAACCACGGTACGGGCTATGCGTACGCCTCAGGTATTGACAAGTCAAGCGGCTACACGGCTGGGCAAGGCAAACCAGATACCTATAAGGCTGGTGCTGAACACTACTTGGGCGCTGACCTAAGGGCAGGAAGCACCGACCTCTCATCTAGTGCTAATCTATCGGCAAGATTGGCTCAAAACCTATCGAGTGGAGGCGCCTCTCCAGATCAAGTGGCAACCTGGCATTCCAAATTGCTGGATGCACAAATGGGTGCAACTGGTGCTAATAAAAATGAAATTGATAAACAGCTTCAAGCTATTGAAGGTATTGCAAACAGCACGCCTTCATCTGACAAAGACCTCGATACATGGATACGTCTTAAGGGTCAGGTTGACAATAATAAGCGAGCTCGTAGATCGACAATTGAGCCTGATCTGCTCGATGATAACAAATAATCATCGTTCATCTGATTTTGCTATACTGAGGAGGCTGTGGCAACATACAAACTGATACAGGATATTGAGGCCGAAGATCACATCCTTGGGCCGCTGTCGCTGCGCCAATTCATCTTCGCGTTAGTGGGCGTTTTTTGCTGGTATATATCGTTCGTGCTTTTTGTCAGGCACTTGTATTTTTTGCTGCCATTTACGATACTGCCGGCGTTATTCTGCACGTTTTTCGCTATCCCGTTCGGTCGTGACCAGCCGACTGAGGTCTGGGCACTTGCTAAGCTACGTTTTTGGTTTAAGCCACGGCGACGCATCTGGAACCAGAGTGGCGTCAAGGAACTGGTTACGATTACCGTCCCGAAGAAAATTGAACACGTATTAACGAATGGCCTAAGCCAGAATGAGGTTGAGAGCCGACTGAAAGCCTTAGCCAGTACACTGGACAGCCGCGGTTGGGCCGTCAAGAATGCCACGCTCGGTAGCGCTTATGCCCCGCCAAACCCGTTGGCCGCAGCCGATTCAGATCGGCTGATCAATATTGGCGCAGTTCCGGCGTCTGTGCCAAGCTATGATGTGCAAGCTTCTGATGACATCCTGGATGAGACCAGTAACCCTGTTGCGCAGCAGTTCCAAAGCATGATCAACCAGTCTTCACAGCAGCACCG
>PNRO01000045.1_pt1 | contig 18286 bp, 10 predicted proteins | sample 7248581 | NCBI WGS metagenome assembly PNRO01 (sample SAMN08278401, study PRJNA427962) | Gut metagenome, whole genome shotgun sequencing project. | isolation source: gut content | host: Eisenia fetida | place: India:Sub Himalayan Terai region of Darjeeling | collected 2013-11-18 | reverse complement strand
TGAGGGGTTTTTTGTTTTGGATTCTATTTTTTTCAAAAATAATAGGGACAAGGACAAAATTCACAGCCTTTCCGAACATGATTCAGAATCTTAAAATACTATTATTTTTAATAATATGATAAATTTACTGGGTTTTGTATGGTTTTTATATGATTTGTTGTTAAATAAAATAACCGAATTATCAGCCTTAATTTAAAAAGGCGTAGTTTTGCACACCACCAAAAGGTTAATTTATATAGTTTATTGATGTGATGATATTTGGATGTTCTATAGTCGTTTTTCTTTATTCTGAACCTGTTTTAGGATCGTAGTATTTATTTGAATTTGTTTTTCCAAAAATCGGATCAAGAATAAAAGGAAATTGCTTGTTTTTCAGGAAGAATTGAATATGATCGTTAAAGAGGATAAAAACAAAAGTACTTCTTCTATCCATACAGTTCTTTTAGTTCTAATTTTTTAATTCTTGATGTTATTGCACCCCTTGTCCGTCCGAAATGTTTAGCCATATCCTTTACATTTACCCCCTCGCAAAACATTACTGTTAGTTCATTGTCAAGTTCTGGTGTCCAAGGTTTATAAGCGTCTTTATGTTTAGTTCTAACTTCGTCAACTGAATACGCCTTTTCTTTATTGTTTTCTTTTTTTTCAGTTATACGTGTTGTTACCGTTGTTCTTTGTTGTTCCTTTTCTTCTTCGCTCACAACTTTCATAACGTGAATTTGTGAAGATTTTGGAAATTCATTAGGCATTAAAGTTTCAGGAATGTGAATACTGTTTTTTGTCCGAGTAACTGCAACATATAACAAATTTATTTCTTCATTTAGTTTAGTTGCGTTTATCTCTTCGGCTTTCTTATCTTCTTTTAATTTCTCTAATTTTTCTTCTGAAATAAAGTCGTTTACAAGTTGAATTGCATCATATTCCATTCCTTTGCAACGATGAACTGTTGAGAAAATCATTTCGGTTTTTTCTTTATCGTCATTTTCAACGTGTTTTTCTTTAATGGCTTTGATGATGTCAGGGATTTTATTTCCATACTCCCTGACTATTTCAACCATCATTGCAAGTTGAACATCTTCGGTTTTTTCGATATAATCTTCTAATTCATCAAGGTCTTTCATTGCCTTGATAAGTTTGTCCCTTATTAAGTGATGTTTTTCATTGTAAAGGTTTAGAACATCATAAAGCGAAGCCCCTTCGTCTGCGTATGTATATGAGTTGATATTTCCTTCAAAATAAATGTGTCTAACCTTTTTCTTTTCTGTAACATATTCAATTGCTTTTAGCAATAGTCCAAGATTTGTTCTTGCAAGAACGGCTTTGGTCTTTATTTTCGTGCTATTTCCTTTGCCTGTGATTGGAATAGTATGATGTTCATCAAGGTGCTTTTTGAATTTCAAAACTTCCATTGCAAGATTTGCAATGTCTTGACTGAACCTAAAACTTGTAGAAAGGTGATAGGTCTTAAAGTCCGCTTTTTCTAATGAGTTTACTGCAAAACGCCAACCGTAAATTTGTTGATGTGTGTCGCCAACAATTACTTTGGTTGCCTTTTGTTTGAAGAATACGTCAAGCATTGCAGATGAAGCGTCTTGTCCTTCGTCAAAAAGTATGTAGTTGAAATTTAGTTTTGGATTTGAAAGTTGAAATTTTTTACGGTAAAAGTCGTGAGTAATTTCAATTTGTCAAAAATGTTCTACTGTTACAGAGGGGTTGTAGTATTATTGAATAATGTTTTATACCTGAATATTTTCAATCATTTTTGTTTTATTTTGATGTTTTAGACAAAAGGTTGTTCTTTTTGTTTTGTATAATTATGTGGGATTAAACAAATTTAATTGTTTTTCTTACATGTCAAATACATCTTTCCATTGAAGTTCTTTTTTGTATTTAAAAAAGAGGAGCATAGTTTTTACCGATTAATATTAAACTAGCAGGATTGAAAAAATCACTTACGAGATTTTAAATAATTTTATTGCTTATTTGAGCTTTTTTTAATACCTATGCATTCCATTTGTTAAAAACAAGTAAATAACCTATATTCTCTACAGTATTGTTTATTCTGAAAGAAGGGAATATTGCCGAATTTTTATCAGAAATTAAATGTTTCAACCTATGAAAAAAATTACTTTTTTATTATTCTTTCTGTACTCTTTTACAGGATACTGTCAATTTCCCGAAGGTTTTGAGAGTTCCAAAACCGACCTTCCAACTAATTGGAATACATATCAAAATAATATTGGAACAACTCAAACCTGGACAATTAGTAGTATATTAACCACACCTCCTACTATTTGTGAGGGTTTGAATTCTGCCTTTATTGATAGAGAAAGTATAGCAGCAGGAACAACCTCTGAAGATTATTTAGTTACCCCTCAATTTGTTGTTCCAACAAATGGGGAACTTCGTTTTTTTTCCAGACAAGGTTTTTCCGGAGATCAGGAAACAAAATATCAGGTAAGAGTATCTACTAATCCGGACAAAAGTTTACTCAGTGCTTATACTTTGTTAAAAGAATGGAAGGAAACAGAAATGAATACTGAATTCAATGTTTGTCAAGAACATACATTAGATATTTCAGACTATAAAGGACAACAAATTTATTTGGCTTTTGTGAGAGTATTTCATAATCAATCAACAACCAATAACACCGGAGACAGATGGTGGTTAGATCAAATAAATGTAGTGTCTAAATGTCTTGAACCTTCACTAGGAACCGTAAGTAATTTGGGAGCAACTACAGCTACCCTAAACTGGACAGATCCGGTTGGTTCTACTTGGGAAATAGAACTCGTTATTGCAGGTAAATTGCCTACAGGAGAACCAACAATTACCGGAGCTACAAAACCATATAACGCTGTAAATTTAGAACCTGATACATCCTATCAATGGTATGTCAGATCTGTTTGCCCTGCCTCGAATAGTAATTGGGCCGGACCATTCGACCTTAAAACGTTTCCTTTGGGAACTTTATGCGAAGGAGCAATTCCTATTTATTCGTTACCATATCAGGCAGCTTCAAATACCGGAAATTTTGCCAATTTATTTAATGACCCACAAAATTCTTCACCGCAGTGTGGAGCGAGTCCTTCATCTACTAATTATCTGGAAGGGAATGATGTTTTTTATAGCTATACTGCTACCGAAACAGGGAATATCAGTATTAAAATGATTCCTACAGGGCCTAATTCTTCTATTTTTATTTATAAATCCTGTCCTATTGGAGGGGTTTGTTTGGCAGGAGTTGCTAACAACAATTCAAATCAAAGAGTAATAAATAATCTTGCCGTAACAGCAAACACAACTTACACAATCGTAATTTCTTCGAGTAAAACGACTCCAACGGTTGGATATACGTTGATTCTTCAAAAAGAAAAATGTATTCCTCCCGGTTCACCTATTGCCAATAATATTACTCCAACCTCTGCCGATTTATCATGGACAAATCCTACGGGAGCTACAGAATGGGAAATTGCCGTTCAGCCATTAGGAACTTCTATCCCGACAACAGCTGGAGAAAAAGTAACCAATAATCCTCATAAAGTAACTGAATTAACTCCGGGAACAAAATACCAATACTTTGTTCGATCAAAATGTGCTACCGGAGAGTTCAGTTCATGGGCTGGGCCATATGTTTTTAATACAAGAATTTGCGATAATATCAATACTTGTGTTTATGTATTCAGAATGACCGATTCAGGCAACAATGGTTGGAATGGAGCAACGATGCAGGTAAGACAAAACGGTATAGTAGTACAAACGATAGGTACGACTTTTAATTCAGGAGGAGGTCCGGTTAATGTACCTGTTCAGTTATGTAATAATGTACCTTTTGATTTATATTGGGACACACCGGGTTCAAGCCCTGCTGAATGTGGTGTGTCAGTTATAAATAAATTCGGGCAAACATTGTATACCAAAGCTGCCGGAACAGGTCAGGCAGGTACAATCATTTATAATAACATTGTAAATTGTGATACACCTATCTGCAACATATTACCTGATGCATTAAAAACTACCTTAGTTACACAAACCGGAGCCACATTGAACTGGTCGGCACCAGCCACAAATACCTGGGATGTATATGTTGTACCGGAAGGTTCTCCAAAACCTACTGCTTTAACTACACCAACATATAGCGGAGTAACAAATAATCCTTTTGCGATTAATAATCTATCTCCCGATACATCTTATACTTTTTATGTAAGAGTAGTTTGTTCGCCTAATCCTTCTTCTTGGTCTAATGGTTACACTTTTACGACAACCCCTACCTGTGCAAGGCCAGCAAGCTTATCGGTAAGTGGCATTAGTAAAACGGAGGCTACTTTGAACTGGGGTAAAGGAACTCCTACTGATACATCTTGGGAAATATTGTTAGTAAAAGCAATTGGTCCTTTTTATGATGTACCAACACCTCCAACTTTAAATCCGACATTACAATCGGGAGATATTTTTAAGGAAATTGATTCTCCATCTGTCTCTCCATATTTAATAACAGGATTAGAACAGTCAACTATATATTATTATTATATAAGAACAGTCTGTTCGGCTACTGAAAAAAGCAAATGGGCCGGACCTGTAAAATTCAATACATTGACCTGCGATTCGGCAGACAAATGCAACTATACTTTCATTTTGACTGATAGTGGAAAAAACGGTTGGGATGGAGCCCGTATTCAGGTAAGACAAAACGGAGTCGTTGTATCTACTTTAGGAACTACCATATTTGACGGAGGTCCTACGTATGTTACTATTCCTATATGTAAAAACATTCCTTTTGACTTATTCTTAAGTGCTGAAGGAACAAAACCAAAAGAAGCAAACATAAAAGTAGTAAGTCCTTTTAATGATTTACTATTTTCAAAATCACTTGAAGAGAACACTTCTCTAAGTGTATTATACTCTGCAATCGGAAATTGTACTGCTCCTACTTGTCCTTTGCCTACTGCAATAACTTTAAAAGATGTTGCCAACACTACTGCAACACTATCATGGACTGAGAATGCTGTACCAGGTGCTACTCAGTGGGAGTATTGTGTACAAGTGAGCGGAATCACACCTCCTTTAAACAACAGTCTTGTAAAAGCTGAGTACACAACAAATACTAACCCGCTTACAATAACAGGCTTAAGCTCTTCGACTTCTTATGATTTTTATGTAAGATCTCTTTGTTCAGATTCAGACAGGAGTACTTGGACTCTTTTGGATCCATTAAAATTTAATACTACAGCAGTAAATGATGAGTGTATTACTTCAATTGATATTCCTATAAATACCGATGAAAACTTTGTGAAAAAAGCTTCCGGTACAACAAAAGGAGCAACCGGTTCTACACCAGGTACTTCACCTATTTGTCAAGGGATAGCCGATGACGATGTATGGTTTTCATTTGTTGCTACTTCTAAGGTTCATATTATCGATTTAAAAAATATTACAGGGAATACTACCGATTTGAATCACACTTTATATTCAGGAACTAACTGCGCAACATTGACACAACTATATTGCAGTAATCCTAATTCGAGTTTAGCAACAAATCTGACTCCCGGAAATACTTATAAAATCAGAGTTTATACAAATGGTAATCTTGCCGATGAATCAGCCAAATTTGATATCTTTATTACTACCCCACCGGTAATTACTAATGACGAGTATCAATCAGCAACGATTCTTACTGTTAATACCGGACTTACCTGTTTCGAATCGAAAGCAGGAACATTGGCAGGAGCCACACCTTCCTCTCTGCCTATAGGTACTTGTATAGGAAGTGCAGATGATGATGTTTGGTATAAATTTGTAGCCACTTCAACATCTCATTATATCTATTTAAATGACATTACAGGTTCTTCAACAGATATCAATCATGCAGTTTATACGGAAGACTCCGGAACTTTAACTTTGAAATATTGTGGAGAAGCTCTTTCAACACAAAGCAATTCAAAAACCTTCGTAATAGGACAAACTTACTATGTTAGAGTATGGTCAAATTCTACTAGTGCTCAAAACATAAACTTTAATATTTGTGTAACTTATGTACCTCCTCCAATTACCGCAAATGCTAGTCAATATAGCACAACTCAATTGATTGAAGATGTGTTATTAAAGACAAAATGTGCTAATGTTACTAACATAACATCTAGAACAGGAAGCGATGGTTACTTCTCGGCAAATGGTATTGGATATTTTAATAAATCATATTCAAACTTTCCTTTAAAAGACGGAATTGTATTATCCACCGGTGATATATCGAATGTTCCGGGACCTATTGTGCAAGTTCCAAAAGGATCATTCGGTGCTTGGCCGGCAGACGATGATTTGACAAAAATTATAGAAGCTGCTCTTAATCAAAAAGACTTGAAATTTTTTGATGCCAGTATATTAGAATTTGATTTTACAGCTTTAGGAAGCAATATGAGTTTTAATTTCTTGTTTGCCTCAAATGAGTACGGAATTTATCAATGTAGTTTTTCAGACTCCTTTGCTTTTATATTGACCAATAAAAAAACAAACGTTAAAACAAACATAGCAGTAGTTCCTAATACCTCTATTCCTATCTCTGTTGTAACTATTAGGGATAGCAAATACAATTATAATTGTGATTCAAAAAACCCAGAGTTTTTTGATAAATTTTATGGAAGCCTTGGGGGTTTAAATTCTATTTTATCTCCAATTAACTTTAATGGATATACAGTTCCTATGAAAGCCTCTGCAACAGTAGTACCAGGTGAACAATACCATATAAAAATGGTAATCGCAGACAGAACAGATAATGTTTTAGACTCCGCAATTTTCCTTGAAGGAGGAAGCTTTGATGTTGGACAACCTAACCTAGGTTCTGATTTATTGATTTCAACTAAAACGGCTCTTTGCCCTGGAACAACTCATACCATCAATTCCGGGCTATCGACTACCGATTTTAAAATTCGATGGCTGAAAGACGGAACTCCTATAGAAGGAGAAGAAAATTCTTCTTTAGTAGTTACTGCCGAAGGTGTTTATACACTAGAATATACAATGAACTTTTCAAGCTGTACCGATTCTCAGTCTATCACTATTGAATACTATCAAGATGTTGTTCCGGGAGTCCCATCAGATTTAATATCTTGTAATCAAACAATTTCAAATACAGTTGATTTGACTCCAAATACAGAAAAAATATTAAGTCCTTATACAAATAATGATCATATAGTAACTTATTTCTCTTCATTAGAAGATGCTAATAAAAATATAAATATGATACAAACACAAAGTTCATTTGAATTTACAAGTAACCCACAAACAATTTATGCAAGGGTAGATAATACTGCTACAGGTTGTTATCAAATCGTTAGTTTTAAAGTAGGGCAAAATAAAACTCCGGATATTTCATTTCAATATGGATGCTCAGGAAGCGATTACTTAATTTCTGCTGTTCCTTTGGATAATTCTTTCGATTTATTAACTTCTAAATTTGACTGGACAGCTGAAAATTTAAGCGACTTTAAAACGACAGTTGAAAATCAGACAATAAAACTAAAGAAAGTGGGGACTTATTCTGTAACGGTAACTGCAACAAATGGATGTTCCTCAACGAATAACTTAACTGTAGAAAAAACGGACTGTAGCACACAAAAAGGAATTTCTCCGGATGGTGATGGCAAAAATGATAATTTTGATTTAAGTACTCTCAATGTCAAAAAACTGGAAATTTTCAACAGATATGGTAGTGAGGTTTTTAGTCAGGAAAATTATACTAATCAGTGGCATGGACAGTCTAATAGTGGAGGTGAATTACCTGATGCAACTTATTTCTATACAATCCACTTTTTTGATAATAAAACCGCAACGGGTTGGATTTACCTTAATAGAAAATCATAACTAATTTCATTTTATATTTTCTGTAAAGTACTTTAACTAGGATAAAAATCCGGGAATCATAAGATTTCCGGATTTTTTTATTAAGATCTCAATAATCAGAAAACTTGTTATGCTGATGAAGTAAATAATAAAACCAAATGATTATATAGGGCTTACGTGCTCTCTATGACACTTTATTTTGTCAGTTCGCTTCATTTGTGTGTGAACTAATTTTCTAATGTGGATTCTAGGGTTCAGTAAAGACAGTAGAGTATTAAACTTATGTTAAACAATCTTAATGTTTTTATAACCAGATGCGTGTCTTTATGGTTAAAGTCAGGAAAAGTTGTTTTCTGAATAAAATAAGAATGAGTGCTAAATTATTGAATCAACAATTTAATAAGGTTTTTTTACTGAATTGATAACGTGGTTTTTTAAAATTAAGAATTCGTAATTTTTTTGGTTTAAACATAAAATTCGTTGCAGTAAATTCAGTAAAATAGAATCTTTATAAATAATAATTCTTTCATAATCCACAATCATTAAGTATTTAAAATATCATTTAGATTGTTTAAATTTGTCCGACTTAAAAAATATAAACCAGTATAACATAACTTATTCATATTATGGCTTTTGATATCGAAATGATCGAAAAAGTGTATGCGAACATGGCCTCAAGAGTTGATAAAGCTCGCGAATTGGTTGGTCGTCCGTTAACACTTTCTGAAAAGATTTTATATTCACATCTTTGGGAAGGAACGCCTTCTAAGGCTTTTAACAGGGGGAAAGATTACGTTGATTTTGCTCCGGACCGTGTTGCTTGTCAGGATGCTACGGCTCAGATGGCTTTGTTGCAGTTCATGCACGCCGGAAAAAGCAAAGTGGCAGTTCCTACAACAGTGCACTGTGATCACTTGATCCAAGCTAAAGTTGGTGCTGCAACCGATTTGCAGGTAGCAAACACTCAATCAAAAGAAGTATTTGATTTCCTTTCTTCTGTTTCTAATAAATACGGGATCGGTTTCTGGAAACCGGGTTCCGGAATTATCCACCAAATTGTTTTAGAGAACTATGCGTTCCCTGGAGGTATGATGATTGGTACCGACTCTCACACGGTAAATGCCGGTGGTTTGGGTATGTTGGCAATCGGTGTTGGTGGTGCCGATGCTGTTGACGTAATGTCAGGTATGTCTTGGGAGTTGAAATTCCCAAAATTAATAGGAGTTAAATTGACCGGAAAATTAAACGGCTGGACTGCTCCAAAAGACGTAATCTTAAAAGTGGCCGATATCCTTACCGTGAAAGGTGGAACGGGTGCGATTGTTGAGTACTTCGGAGAAGGAGCTGAGTCTATGTCTTGTACCGGTAAAGGTACTATCTGTAACATGGGGGCTGAGATCGGAGCTACAACTTCGACTTTCGGTTACGATGATTCAATGAGAAGATACTTAGCGGCTACAGGTCGTCAGGATGTCGTGAATGCTGCCGATAAAGTGGCTTCTTACCTTACTGCCGATGCTGAAGTTTATGCTAACCCGGAACAATATTTCGACCAGTTGATCGAAATCAATTTATCAGAATTAGAGCCACACATCAATGGACCGTTTACTCCGGACAGAGGTACTCCGGTTTCTAAAATGAAAACTGAGGCTGCTGCTAACGGATGGCCGTTGAAAGTAGAGTGGGGATTGATCGGTTCTTGTACTAACTCTTCTTACGAAGATATGTCGCGTGCGGCTTCTATCGTTGAGCAGGCAGTAGCACACGGAATCACTCCAAAAGCGGAATTTGGTATTAATCCCGGTTCTGAGCAAATCCGTTACACTATCGAAAGAGACGGTATCATTGCTACTTTCGAGAAAATGGGAACTAAAGTGTTTACTAATGCTTGCGGACCATGTATCGGACAATGGGATAGAGAAGGTGCTTCTAAAGGTGAGAAAAACACTATCGTTCACTCTTTCAACCGTAACTTCTCTAAGAGAGCCGACGGTAACCCAAATACACACGCATTTGTAACTTCTCCTGAGATGGTTGCTGCTTTGGCAATTTCAGGTCGTTTGGATTTTAATCCAATCACCGATACTTTGTTGAATGATAAAGGAGAGGAAGTAAGATTGATGCCTCCGCATGGTGATGAGTTGCCAAAAAGAGGTTTTGATGTGGAAGATGCAGGATTTCAGGCTCCGGCTGCTGACGGATCTTCGGTTCAGGTAGTGGTTTCTCCAACATCTGACCGTTTGCAATTATTGGCTCCTTTCCAAGCTTGGGATGGTAAAAATATCACCGGTGCTAAATTATTGATTAAAGCTTTTGGAAAATGTACTACCGACCATATCTCTATGGCAGGTCCATGGTTGCGTTTCCGTGGTCACTTGGACAACATTTCTAATAATATGTTGATTGGAGCAGAGAATGCTTTCAACCAAAAAGCAAACTCAGTGAAAAACCAATTGACTGGTGAATATGCGGAAGTTCCTGCTGTAGCAAGAGCTTACAAAGCTGCCGGAATTTCTTCTGTTGTTGTGGGTGACCATAACTACGGTGAAGGTTCTTCTCGCGAGCATGCTGCTATGGAGCCTCGTTTCTTGGGTGTGAAAGCGGTATTGGTAAAATCATTCGCACGTATCCATGAAACGAACCTTAAAAAACAAGGTATGTTAGGTTTAACGTTTGCTAACGAAGCTGATTACGACAAAATTCAGGAAGATGATACTATCAACTTCTTAGACTTGACAGAATTTGCTCCGGGTAAACCGTTAACTTTAGAATTCGTTCACGCAGATGGTTCTAAGGATATCATCATGGCGAACCATACTTACAACGAAGGTCAGATTGGCTGGTTTGTTGCAGGTTCTGCCCTGAACTTAATTGCTGCCGGTAAAGCGTAATTGATATATTATAGAATAGTAAAAACTCCCGATGTAAGTCGGGAGTTTTTTGTTTCTTAATGTTTGTTAATTATATTTGGTTTATAAACCTAAACCTATGAAAACAAAATTATTCTTTGCTTTTTTATTAATGAGTTTTGTGGCTTCTGCTCAATATACTTTAATTAAATGGCAGATTTACGAACTATAACATTATACTATTCAGGAGAGAAAAAAAGATTGTTATTCATTATTTCTTTCAGGGCAACTCTGTCTTTTATTTTTATTTTTTGCCCAAAGGAAGCAACGTGTTTATTGTGATGTATGTCAGAACCCGTAAAGTCATACATTCCTTTTTTAAGAAGGTATTCGGCTGTTTTTGTAATTCCTTCTCCATAATATCCTACAGTAGCCAACAGATTGAGTTGAAACAGGCAGCCTGTTTTTTTGAGTTTATCATATTGAGTTAGGTTGTTATGATAAAACAAATAACGCTCCGGATGTGCCAAAACAGGGATGTATCCTGCTAGTTTTAATTCGTAAAGAATATCAAAAAGTTGGATAGGAGGATTTATATAAGACATTTCAACCAAAACATAATTGTCTTTTAAAGTTAGTAAAGGTTCGGTTTGAAGTCTTTCCAGAAAATTGTGATCCATCAGATATTCAGAGGCGGCTTTCAGATCAAGTTGTGAAGATAAGTCGGTATGAATTTCCTTAACATCACTCAAACGTGAGTTTATAATCTCAGTAGTGTTATCCCAAATAGAATGTATGGTGTGCGGAGTGGCAATACATTTTGAAAATCCCATGTCAATCATTGATTGCATAAGAAATTCGCTGTCATCGGGCAATTGAGCACCATCGTCAATACCAAATAAAACATGCGAATGAATATCTATATAGCCTTCGGGAATAAGGTCTTTTAATGTAGGTTTGTTTTTTATAAAAGAGAACATATTGGGGGGTGTAAGTTGTGTGTTATAGGTTGTTAGTTTTTTGTTTCCATCTTTTAATCAAATTCCGAGGTAAAATACAATTTCACGTTCGGGAATTTAGATTGTGTCATCTGAATTGTGAAATCAGAATCAGCCAGAAATACCAATTGATTGTATTTGTCTTTGGCAAGGAATTTTTGTTTAATACGTTTGAATTCCTTGAACTCTTCGCTTTTCGGATCTTCAGGTTTTACCCAGCAAGCTTTGTGAACAGGGAAATTCTCATAAGTACATTTTGCTCCGTATTCGTGTTCCAAACGGTATTGGATTACCTCATATTGCAAAGCTCCTACAGTTCCGATTACTTTTCGGTTGTTCATTTCCAGAGTAAATAATTGGGCAACTCCTTCGTCCATTAATTGGTCAACTCCTTTTTCCAATTGTTTTGATTTCATCGGATCGGCATTGTTGATGTAACGGAAATGTTCCGGAGAGAAACTTGGGATTCCTTTGAAACTCATGATTTCTCCTTCTGTCAAAGTATCTCCGATTTTAAAGTTTCCGGTATCGTGCAAACCAACAATATCTCCCGGATAAGAAATGTCAACGATTTCTTTTTTCTCTGCAAAAAAGGCATTCGGACTGGAAAATTTCAGGTTTTTCCCCTGACGAACGTGCAGGTAAGGTTTGTTTCTTTCAAAAGTTCCGGAAACAATTTTGATGAAAGCCAAACGATCTCGGTGTTTTGGATCCATATTAGCATGGATTTTAAACACAAAGCCCGACATTTTTTCTTCTTCAGGATTAACCAATCTGGTTTCCGATTCTTTAGGTCTTGGAGTTGGAGCAATTTCTACGAAACAATCCAGAAGTTCGCGAACTCCAAAATTATTCAAAGCCGAACCAAAAAATACAGGTTGCAGTTTTCCTTCTAAGTAAGCTTCACGATCAAATTTAGGATAGACTTCATCTATCAATTCTAATTCTTCACGCAATTTATAAGCCGGCTTTTCGCCAATAATTTTTTCAAGTTCCGGGCTTTTAACATCCGAAAAAGCAATGGTTTCTTCTATGTTTTTGCGACTGTCACCGCTGAAAAGATTAATGTTTTCTTCCCAAAGATTGTAGATTCCCTGAAAATCATATCCCATACCAATAGGGAAACTCAATGGAGTTACAGTCAAGCCTAATTTTTGCTCTACTTCATCCATCAAATCGAAGGCATCATTTCCTTCACGGTCTAATTTGTTGATGAAAACAATCATCGGAATGTTTCGCATTCTGCAAACAGCAACGAGTTTTTCGGTTTGTTCCTCAACTCCTTTGGCAACGTCAATCACAACAATTACACTGTCAACGGCGGTTAAGGTACGGAAAGTATCTTCGGCAAAATCCTTGTGACCGGGAGTATCGAGAATGTTTATTTTTTTGTCTTTATAATTGAAAGCCAAAACCGAAGTAGAAACCGAAATTCCTCTTTGGCGTTCGATTTCCATGAAATCGGAAGTAGCTCCTTTTTTAATTTTATTATTTTTAACCGCTCCGGCTTCCTGAATAGCTCCTCCAAAAAGAAGTAATTTTTCGGTCAAAGTAGTTTTCCCCGCATCGGGATGAGAGATGATTCCAAAGGTTCTTCTTCTTTTTATTTCTTCTGTAAAACTCATAATTGTAATAAAAAATGGACTGCAAAAGTAGTATTTATTTGTTTAATTGTTTGAATCGTTGATTTGTTTATTTTGGAGGAAGTTGTGAGGAGAGGGGTGCAGAGTTGGTTATAGACTAATCACTAAATAAATAATAGTAAGCAGTAAACTTGTATAATGTAATTGAATTGTTAAATTTGTTGGTTCGAATTTAAAAATGACCGGATACTACTGTTGTTTTGATTTTTTTTGGAAAATAAAACAAGGTGTTGGACGTTTTTTAATACGTAAATTATAAAGAGAACTTTTTAAAATTAAATAAATTAAAGAATAAGAATGAAAAAAATATTTTTCGGGTTATTGTTTACTCTGGGTTTGGTTAGTAATGCTCAAACAAGCAAGAAAGAAGTTTTGTTTACCGTTGATGATAAACCTTTTTATTCGGAAGAATTTCTTCGAATTTATAAAAAGAATATCAATTTGGTAAAAGACGATTCTCAAAAAGATTTGAATCAGTATCTGGATTTATACGCAGGTTATAAGATGAAAATTTGCAAAGCTAATAAACTGGGATTGCAGAATTCTCCGAAATTCCAGGCCGAATTGAAATCTTACAGAAACCAATTAGCGAAAAATTATCTTACAGATACAAAAGTTACCAAGGAATTGCTGGATGAGGCGTATGCCCGTTCTAAAAAAGAGATCAATGCTTCTCATATTTTAATAATGGTAGATGAGAATGCTTCTCCTGCCGATACATTGAAAGCATACAATCAGATGCTCTCTATTCGTAAGAGAGCAGTTGCCGGAGAAGATTTCGGGAAATTGGCTGTTGAATTTTCTCAGGATCCATCAGCTAAAGAAAATAAAGGAGAATTGGGCTATTTCTCGGTTTTCAGAATGTTGTATCCTTTTGAATCGGGAGCTTACAAAACTCCAAAAGGCGGAATCTCTAATCCGGTAAGAACCAAATATGGCTATCATTTGATAAAAGTAAATGATATTAGAGAAAACAGGGGAGAAGTAACCGTGGCTCACATTATGATTATGACTTCAAAAGAAGCTTTGCAAAATAATCAGGCAAAGGCTACTATTGATATGATTTATAAAAAATTAAAGCAAGGAGAAGATTTTACAGCTTTGGCGCAACAATTTTCGGAAGATAAATCGACTGCGGGCAAAGGTGGTGTTTTAAATAAATTTTCTGCCGGACAATTGAGTTCTTTCATATTTGAAGACAAAGCATTTTCTTTGGTTAATCCGGATGATTTAACAGAACCGTTTCAATCGGAATTTGGGTATCATATTATTAAATTGATAGCGAAACATCCGGTAAGAACAATGGAAGAAATGCAACCTGAATTGGAATCAAAAATCAAGAAAGACGATCGTTCTAAATTGATTGCTCATTCTATGAATGATAAGTTAAGAAAGTTGTATCCGTTTAAAAGAAATGAAAAACTGTATGTTTCTACGGTAAAAGCCGTGACAAAAGATTTTTATGCACATACATGGAAAGTTCCGTTTAACACAAAACCTTATGAGCAAAATTTGTTTGTTATCAATAAGGATAAGAAAATTTCGGGAGTTGATTTCTTAAATTATTTGGCTACACAACAAAATTCGGTTGCCGATTCAAAAGTGGCTCTTAATAAATTGGTGGCAAAATTTTATGAAACTTTTGTTGATGAGCAATTGAATACTTATTATAATGACAATCTTGAAAATCAATTTCCGGAATTTGCCAATATAATGAGTGAGTACCGAGACGGATTATTGTTGTTTGATTTGATGGAAAAAGAAATCTGGAATCGTTCAAAAACCGATACTATCGGACTTCAAAAGTTCTATGAGGCAAATAAAAATCATTACCGTTGGAAAAACAGATTGGATATAAATGTATTGTCTTCAACAAATGAGAAAGCTATTAAAAAAGCATTCAAAATGTTGAAAAAAGGGAAAACATGGGATGAGATTAATAAAAAACTGAATGTAAAAGGCAAGATTGAAATTGCAAATAAAGAAGGAGTTTATGAAGTAGGAAATGCCGCAATTCCGGAAAATGTTCAAATGCAGGAAGGGGTTTATGATGCGGTTTTGAAAAATAAATATTATTATATAACAAAAGTTAATAAGGTAATTCCTGAAGATTTTAAGAAATTGGAAGAATGCAAAGGAAAAGTAATTAATGATTATCAACAATATCTTGAAGATAATTGGGTTAATGAATTGAAAAAAGAATTTACTGTAAAAGTAGATTCAGCTGTTTTTGAAAAAATTAAAAGAGAGATTTAAGAAGCGATAAGCCTTAAGGACCAATAAGAAAGATGAAAATACACGAAATGAGAAATACACTTTATATATTGATAACGATTTTGTCGTTGGGTAGCGGAGTGTTGAGTGCGCAAGAGATTATTAAAGAAAAAGAAAATGAAGCTTCTGTAACACCACCTGTTCAGCGAACGAAGGTAGATGGTATTGTAGCAGTGGTTGGTGAAAACGTGATATTGGATTCAGATATTGACAAGAGTTTTTTGGAACTTACCAGTCAGGGAAATTCAGCGAAAGATATTACCAGATGCCAGATGTTGGGTAAATTATTGGAAGATAAATTATATGCCCATCACGCTGTTCAGGACAGTATTAAAGTGAGTGATGCCGAAATAAACGCCATGATGGATGAAAAAATTGCTGTTTTTGTAGATCAGATTGGTTCTATGGATAAGGTATTAACGTTTTTCAAAAAAGAATCTGTAGAAGAGTTTCGTTCGTATTTTTTTGATATTTTAAAAATGAACAAGCTTACTTCGGAGATGCAAAGAAAAATCATCGAAAATGTAGAAATTACTCCCGAAGAAGTTCGTTCGTTTTACAAAAGAATTCCAAAAGATGAATTGCCTGTTTTTGGAGAAGAAGTAGAGGTTGCTCAGATTACTAAAGTGCCCAAAGTTACTGATGAAGAGAAAAAGAAAGTAATTGAAAAGCTCAAAGGTTTCAAGCGGGATATAATGGCGGGTTCGAGTTTTTACAGTAAAGCCGTTTTGTATTCTCAGGATCCGGGTTCCAAATCTATTGGAGGTTATATGAAGGTAAATAAGAAAACACCTTTGGTAAAAGAGTTCAAAGAGGTAGCCTTTAATTTAGCAGAAGGAGAAATCTCAGAGCCATTTGAAACGATGTTTGGTTTTCATATTGTTTTGGTCGAGAAGATAAGAGGTTCCGAAATTGAATTGAGACATATTTTGTTGTTTCCAAAGGTTTCTGATGAATCGTTGAAAGAAGCCAGAGATGAACTGGCTCAGATAAGACAAAAAATTATAGATAAGAAAATCACTTTTACTGAGGCTGCAAGAAGTTCTTCTGACGAAAAAGAAACCAAAGCCAATGGAGGAGTATTGATAAATCCAAAAACGATGGACACACATTTTGAATTGACAAAAATGGATCCGTCTCTTTATGGCCAGATTTCAGGCTTATCTACCGGAGAGGTTTCTAATGTTATTGCAGACGAAGACCATGCCGGAAAAAGAATTTATAAAATCCTGACAGTTACAAACAAAATTGAAGCACATCCGGCAGATTATACAAAAGATTTTTTTAAAATTAAGGAGATTGCCCTTAAAGAGAAAAAATTAAAAGTTATTGCTAAGTGGACTGAAGAGAAAATCAAGGAAACTTATATAAAAATCAACGGCGAATACAGAAATTGTGATTTTGCCAATAACTGGATGAAAAAGTAGTTTATAGTTGTATGTTTTAGGTTGTAAGTTGGGTATAGGAAATTAAGTTAATCCTAAATCACAAATCCTAAATCTCAAATCCTAAATCTTAAATAAAAATGTCAGACGTAGCTGCGATACAAAATTTGGTTCAGAAGAGAAATGAATTAAAAAAAGAAATTTCGAAAATCATTATCGGACAGGATGAGGTAGTTGACCAAATTCTTTTGAGTATATTTTCAGGAGGTCATGCCTTGCTTGTAGGAGTTCCCGGATTGGCCAAAACTTTAATGGTAAATACCATTGCGCAGGTTTTGGGTTTAAACTTTAAACGTATTCAGTTTACACCCGATTTGATGCCTTCCGATATTTTGGGAAGTGAGATTCTGGATGAAAACAGACAGTTTAAATTTATCAAAGGTCCGGTATTTTCCAATATTATTTTGGCGGATGAAATAAACAGAACCCCGCCAAAAACTCAGGCAGCACTTCTTGAAGCAATGCAGGAAAGAGCAGTAACCATTGCCGGACATAATTATAAATTGGATTTGCCTTATTTTGTTTTGGCAACACAAAATCCAATTGAGCAGGAAGGGACTTATCCGTTGCCAGAAGCACAGTTAGACCGATTTATGTTTTCTATAAAACTCGATTATCCGTCATTTGCAGAGGAAGTTGAGGTGGTAAAAAGCACGACTTCGGATGTTAAGGCAGAATTGAATTCTTTGTTTTCGGCTCAGGAAATTATTGATTTCCAAAATCTGATTCGCAGAATTCCCGTGACCGACAATGTGATAGAATATGCGGTGACTTTGGTAAGTAAAACCCGTCCGGATAATTCTTTGGCAAATGATTTTGTAAGAAATTATATAGATTGGGGTGCAGGACCACGAGCTTCGCAAAATTTAATTCTGGCTGCCAAATCTCATGCGGCTTTTCATGGTAAATATTCTCCGGATATTGAAGATGTAAAAGCGGTTGCAACAGGAATATTGCGACACAGAGTGGTAAAAAATTATAAAGCTGATGCCGAAGGTATTTCGATTGAATCTATAATCGATTCGTTGTTATAAGATAAGTAATTGAATTATATATTAAACGCTCCGTTTTTCGGAGCGTTTTTTTGTTTTTATGACTAGGAATTTTCATTAGAGTGGTATTAAAACAAAGAAAAGTTTAAAATGTAATATATTGAAAAGCAGTTTTTTACAAAATCCTTAAAAAATAATTCAGAAAAAGACTTGTGTAACCAGATAAGTATTCTACTTTTGCACCCGCAA
>PNRO01002266.1_pt1 | contig 19700 bp, 20 predicted proteins | sample 7248581 | NCBI WGS metagenome assembly PNRO01 (sample SAMN08278401, study PRJNA427962) | Gut metagenome, whole genome shotgun sequencing project. | isolation source: gut content | host: Eisenia fetida | place: India:Sub Himalayan Terai region of Darjeeling | collected 2013-11-18 | reverse complement strand
CGTTTGCGGAGTTCGTATTGCTTGCTTTTTCACCGCATTCTTTCGGTCAAAATGAACAGCGTGAACGATTTCGGCAGCGAAGAGAGGTAATACTTAAGGCCGAGGCAGACCGCGAGAAAGCAAAAAACGGTGAATAAGAAGCAGCGGCAACACCGGGTTTACCCAAACCCGTCGTGATGAATGTCGATGTTCAGATCGCACTGACTCGTGCCGAATACCGTACATTTGCCGAGGCAAAACCGAACGCAGTGGCGCGCGTAACTGACGGTGAACCGCTTTGGCTATTCGTCAAATTTAAAGGAAAGTTGGGCGATTACGTTTTGCCGGCTGAAAAAGCTGAGGACGGATCACCTCGTTATCAATTGTTCACCGAGATCGCGCCGCAGGGCGATATCACGGCATTGAATCGCTACATCATCATTTTTCGGCAAGAGGATCTCGCCGCGACCGAATTGAAGATCAACCTTGCTCCCGGCCTGCATGGTCGAAACGCCGCGATACCTGTATTTCTCGATCGTGCATCCGCTGCCAATCCCGGTGTTTGGCAAAATGAATTTCGCTTGAGCAATTCCAATGTCACGCCGCGATCTCTGACTATGAATCTGGCGACCGCCCCACTTACCTTCGACCTGGCGAAAGGCAATTCGGCTTACAAGAAACTGGATACTGCACTTGAATCTATCATGATACGCGGCACCGCCGATGTGAAACAGCTGCCAAAGCCGGGTACATTCTCAAGCACGACACTGAAAGAAAAGGCTCTTGAGACAATTCAGCGTGAAGGCATTGAGCCGCTGAAATTCTTTTTCACTAATGACGATTGGGAAGATTCGACTTCCGGCGGAGCCATGACGAGTCGAAGCAAAAGTGCGAATGCCGCATTTATGTATCGAACGGGCGAGGCTTGCTATTATGGACTGGCAAAGATCGATCAGCAATTCGATTTTGAAACGTCAAAATTTGCCGCCCCAAAAATTACGATCGAAAAAGGATTTGCTGTTTCCTGCAGCACGATGAATTAGGTCGTGATCCCGTTTATTTTCGAGGCCAATACCAGATCCACATCTGTTACGCCGCTGCGGTCGTGGGTGGTCACGGCTATCTCGGCATAACCCCATCCGAAAGTGATATCCGGATGATGGTCTTCAGCCTCGGCAAGATCGCCAACCATATTCACGAATTTAAGGCTCTCTGCGAAATTCGGGAAATCGAATTTTCTCACTATTGTTTCACCTTTTGCCGACCATCCTTTAAGGTTCGCCAGTCCGTTGTTAAGCTCTTCGGTTGTCAACTTTTCGCGTCGCATCTGCTTTTAGCTCCAATTCTGTTGCGTTATACTTATTGTTTTGAACAATTTATCATATGCCGGCCGCTGCCGTTTTGTAGAAATGCGTAATTATTTGATCATCTTGATTCTAGCTGTCGCCGCGACCACTGCGTCGTGTGGCGGCGAGCAAAAGACGGCAACGCCGCTCGATACATTCAAGACCTACGTGAAAGCGATAAAAAAGAAAGACACGACAACGGTGAAGATACTGCTTTCAGCCGAAACGCTGAAAGCCCACGATCAGGAAGCGAAGGCTCAAGGCGTGACTGTCGATGACATCGTTAAACGCGATTCTTTTTCTTGGGAAACCCAAAAGTCCGTCGAGTATAAGAATGAGAAGGTTGACGGCGAAAAGGCAACGCTTGAGGTCAAAGATTCTGCAAATCGGTGGCAGACATTTTATTTTATCCGCGAAAACGGCGAATGGAAGATCGATATGAAGGGATCTGCTGATCAATTGTTGAAAGATATAGAAGAACAAAATCGGCAGGCGGACGAGCAGTTTAACTTGGATCGCCCGCTGAATGACCTGATGCCCGCAGAGCCGATCACGCCGTCGTCGAACGTGAACGCGAATGCGCCAATACGGCAATGACCGATAGGAGGATCAGTGGTCTTCATTAAGCCGTTTCAGGCACTTCACCCGCTAAGCGAAAATGCGAAAAAGATCGCTTGTTTTCCGTATGATGTTTCGTACGAAAACGAGGCACGCGAATTTGTGCTTGACAACAGAAGCAGCTTTTTACGTGTGACTCGCCCGGAAGCTGAATTTTCAGGTCCTGCGGCAGAGGATGAAGTTCTCAACACAGCCAGGCAGAATCTTGCAGAGTTTATTGATAATGGTTTGCTTGTCCGGGATCCCAAGCCATCGGTTTATATTTATCGGCTTGAGACCGAAACTCATTCACAGACAGGTGTTGTTGCGTGCTGTTCGCTTGCCGAATATGAATGCGGCGTGATCAAAAAACACGAGCGCACGCGGCCCGATAAGGTTGCCGACCGAACGGCGCACATGGTTGCCCTGCGTGCTCAGACCGGCCTGATCCTGCTTGCGTTCAAGGGAAACGCAGCTCCGCGAAAATCGGTCGGATCTTTGCCGGACGCTGAACCGATCTTCGATTTTGTCGATGTCAACGACATTCGCCATACCGCGTGGCGGCTTGAGGATTCGGCAGAGATCATCGAGGCCTTCTCTGCGGTCGAGTCGCTTTACATCGCCGACGGCCATCACCGGATCGAGAGCGCTCTGAACGCCCGAAATATTCTTCGCTCGCAAAATGGGAGCGATGCCGGCCAGGAACAATACGATCTTGTGATCGCCGGAATGTTTCCGGCTGACGAGCTTCGCATTTTGCCGTACAATCGCGTTGTGAAAGACCTCGGCGGACTTAGCGACGAGCAGTTTTTCGAGCGGATCGGTGAATATTTTGTCATAACCGAAACCGACGCGATGCCGCCGCAGGATAACGGCGTTTTTCATATGTATTTTCGCGGAAAGTGGTTCCGTCTGAAATACGGTGTTGATTATTTTCATGCACCGGATCCGATCGAGCAGCTTGATGTAACGATATTGCAAAAATACCTTCTTGAACCGGTGCTCGGCATCGGCGATCCGCGAACGGATGAAAGAATAGGTTTTGTTGGCGGCATTAGGGGCACCGGCGAACTTGAACGCATGGTTGATAACGGCGAATCGGTCGCCGCGTTCGCTCTTCACGCAACCACGATGGACGATCTGTTCGCCGTTTCGGACATGGGCGAAATAATGCCGCCGAAATCGACCTGGTTCGAGCCGAAATTGAAAGACGGCCTTTTCGTTCACATGATCTAATTGGAACGCAGGCATCCTTGCCTGCATCTGAACATGGACAAACACGAACTCGCAGATCTCCGGCGCGATTTTTCGTCGAAAGGGTTGGACGAATCCGACGTTAATGCAAGTCCTTTCGCACAGTTCGCACGATGGATGAACGACGCCCTTCTGTCGGATGTTATCGACGCAAACGCTATGACGCTTTCAACCATCGGCGAAGACGGTCGTCCATCTGCACGCGTCGTTCTGCTTAAATACTACGGCGAGGAAGGTTTTGCGTTCTTTACCAATTACGAAAGCAAGAAAGGACGCGATCTCGAAACGAATCCGTCAGCCGTTCTCCATTTCTTCTGGCCGCAACTCGACAGACAAGTGGCGATCTATGGAAAGGTCGAAAAAACTTCGCGCGATGAATCAGAAAAATATTTCAACTCGCGCCCTGTCGATAGCCGAATTGGTGCGTGGGCATCGAACCAAAGCCGAGTGATCGAATCGCGCGAAATTCTAGAACAGCGATTCAGAGAATTCCGGGAAAAGTTCGGCGATGAGGTTCCGCTTCCCGATTTCTGGGGCGGCTTTTGTCTAACGCCCGATGGCTTCGAGTTTTGGCAAGGCCGCCAAAACCGCCTGCACGACCGCATCCGCTATTCACTTGAAAACCATGGCTGGAAGATCTCCCGTCTTTCGCCTTGAGATTGGTAAAATTTTCTAATCATCGGGGTGCTCCCGATGTTATTGCATTTGTGTCTTTCAGGCACATTCTATTCGACTTACTCACTCAGATCTTCGGCGGCCGACGACCTTGATCTCACGCCGCCAATCTTCGTGGAGTTCCCATCGCCAGAGTTCGATCTCCGGTGAGAGCGTGCGTGCGAAATATTCAAAATCGTAATGAAAGCTAAGGGCGGGGGCGACGATATACACGAGCGCCGGAAGGTCGGCGATCGTTTGCGAGCCGAAAAGACGAGCCTCTGCCAGCACGCCGCGGCGACGCTGAAGCTCGATCTTTCGCCAGTAATCGGCGGCCTGGAAAATGGTGTCTCGGTCGGGCGAGGTTTTGATCTCGATGACGACCAAACGCCCGTCCTTTCGTATTGCAAGCAGGTCGATCTTGTCGTTGGACGAGCGAAACTGGTTGTAGATCGGCGAGAGGATCAGGTTAGCGTCGAGCAGCTTGATGTTGCGGCGAAGGATGGATTCGAGCCAAGCTTCGGAGCCGAGACGATACCAATCGTGCCGTTTGTTCTGCGGATCGGCACGGCGGTGAATGTCGAGTTCATCGCGCAGTTCGCGAAAGGCGCGTTTTGCAGATTCGGTAACCGGCCGACGCGTTTTGCCCGTACCGAACCAAGCTTTTTCACGGCCCATAACGGTTCGTACACGAGCGAAAGGCATTCCCAGAAAACGAAGCGTCTCACCGTTCTTTGAAAAATTTCGGTCGATATGCTCAGGCGACATTTCGATGATCTTTTGCGCGGTGGCGGTAGGTTCGATCGTTTCCGGAAGGCGCAGTTTTGCAGCTCGCTCTCGCCAAAGATCGGACATTCTCAAACGGCGAAGTTCTTTTGCGATCGGTATAGCGGCACGACGGTCGATCTCAAAGATCGAAATGCTCTCGCTCGCTCCTTTATTCAAAAGCGCAAGCAGCTTTTGCAAGGCGCGTGCCTGCCGCTTTTCGGCAACGATTGAGACGTTGCGGATCGGGTTTTTCTTTCGCTGACGCAGTTCGTCCTGCCATTTTATCGCTGAAGCAAGCAGCGTTTCGTTCGTCAGGCTTGCGGTCACATCAGCCATCACGCCCTAACGCTGCTTGCTTCGATCTTCGGTTTCGATCTGCGCGATACGGCCGTTTTGAACATTCAGCGAAATGCGGACTATCTTTGTGTCTGTCACACTGCCTGCAAAGACCGATGCGATCTCGTTTGCCTTTTCCAACCGTGCAAGCTCGATATTCGCGCGAAGCTCGGCGGCCGATTCGCGAGGAATGAGGCGTATCTCTTCGGCGATATTTCTGATCCGCGACGAGACATTGATAACCACTTCCGCTTCGTCGATCTCGCAGCCATCGACCCGCCAAACCGACAGGCCTTTTTCATCGACAAAGCCAAGCGTTGTCTTGCCACGCGCCGTTTCGACCTCGATCTCCGAGCGAAGCATCGGCAGCGTGCGGCCATTCGCGCGAACGATCAGCCATTCGAGATGTGCGTCGATAATGTCGGCGAGGCCGTCTATTTGCGGCTGTGGTTTTGCCATTCGTAGTGGGTGTCGAAATATTCCATCATCGCCACTCGGTGATGATACGGAAATAACTAATCAGCCAATTGATAGCCAAATTACAGTCTGCTAGGATGCTTGTCAATGGAGATTCCGAAAGGCCAAATTGAAAGCGATGAACACCGCTTTGATTTTAGCCACCATTTTGATTTCGATCTTGACCGCGCGATAGGGGCACAGGTTGTTGAAAAGCTTGAATCCAGTCCATTGCTTCTTCTCACCAGGAATGTTGGGCCAAAGGAAAGTGGAATTTACGCTCTCTATTTTAAAGGCAAGCTCGTCTATATTGGCAAGGCATCAAAAGATACTACGAAAAGCAAGAGAACATTGAGAAGCAGACTTAATGAACATGTCGGCAAGATCGAAGGCCGCCAAAATATCTCACTTGGAGATATGCAGTGTCGGTTCCTGACATTTGTTAGTGAATGGTGGGTTTTCGCGGCGGAATTTGCGTTGATGGTTCATTACGAACCGGAATGGAATACCAGTGGATTCGGAAGCAAAACTCCGGGAAAAGGACGTCCCGGCACCGATAGGGTCAGCCGATGGAATGAGTTATTTCCGCCAAAGGTTGGTTAAGATACGATTTTTCGCTCGCAGCTTTTGCTTTTCCTGCAAACTATCCAAAAACAATGACGCTTTCTTGCATGATGGGCGTTCTGCCATTTCGTTGATGTCATCGGCCCTTTTCGTACTTTTATGATAAGGTCGCACACCGTAAAGCCTGCCTGTTCTGCCATTACCATAAAATCAACGTGGGCCCATTTTGAGCGGTGGCAGTTGACCATATCCGTGATCTTAGCCAGTAAAAGGCCATTCGGTTTCAGCACTCGCATTGCCTCATTCAGAAACGGTGGATATAAATAACTAAGCGTCCAGTTTTGTTCTTTTCCACAATCGAACGTCGCGCCGAAATCCACATCGAATCTCTTCACGCTTTTATCTCGTCCTTGAGGCCCTACGTGCGGCGGGTCAAAAATGATCGTTGCAAAACTATTATCTTTGACGCCTTTCATATCGCGATTATCGCAAACTATATCCGGTTGATATTGAGGATCGATGTCCATCGAAATAACCCTTCGTCCAGATCCCTTCCAGAATCTGCCGGAATTATATGTTGAATCAAGAATAGGTTCGGGATCGATAGTCGCGTAGAAATCAAGCATCGACTCGATCAGCTCGCCGTCGCTTCCTTCCCAAACGCTGCTGAGGGGTTCGTATCCAAATGCCTGAAAAAGCGCAGGTGCAGATGATGAATTAAGTAAAGGAGTTGATCCGAACATTGTCTCGATAATAGCGACATATGTTTCGAAAGACAATACTGCGAATCTCTCTATCTGTTCGAGACCGATAGTGCCGTTAACGATCCTGATTCGGTAATTTATTTTGCCATTCGTAGTGGGTGTCGAAATATTGCATCATCGCCGCTGACCAATCGGCATAGCCCTGTTCGGAAGGGTGCAGGCCGTCTGCAAAAAAGCCTTCGAGCGGCACATCGACCGGCTGCGAATAATAATAGACGCGCTCCATTTCGCGGGTGAATTCCAAAATGTTCGCATTGTGCATCTGCGAAAGCCGCCAGAGAATTGTCTTGGTCGGATTTGGGATCGCGGGCGAATATTTGATCATCGGGCAGTTTGAAATAAAGACGGCAGCGTCGGGATTTTTCATTTGCAGAATGCCGAGAAGCTCGGTCATATCACGCCGCCATTTCTTCGGACTTGAAAGCTTCATCACATCGTTGCCGCCGAGGCCGACAAGGATGAAATCAAACCGCTCGTCGGGCATTTGGGGCAGCAGTTCGTCGATCGTTCGCCGTGCGGTAACGCCGTTTCTTCCGACGACGCTCCAATTAACGGGCCGTCCGAGCCGCTTGCTCAATTGCTCTGCAAATTGCCCTGCGAAGGCGAGTTCATGGTTGCGCGCACCCAAACCGGCGACCGTCGATTCGCCGATAACGAAAAGCTTCGCGGGTACGCCGCCGCCGTTGCCGCTGATCCCATTCGTTTCACCGGCGGCTCCGGGCAGCACGCCGACCTTCCAACGGGTCAACTGCCCTTGCAAATACAAAAACGGCGCGACCGGCAATAAAGCCGCTCCGCCGATCAGAAATTGTGCCTGCCATTTTGCCAAACTCATAAAAAAGAGAGCGTTATGTAAAAGTTCAACCACCTGCGATAATTTTGTCAAATCGAGTAGCAATGAACGAAACGAAGATCACTGAAGAACAATTTCAACGGGCACAGAAAATGGCTGCCGACCTGCCGTTTTTTAAGCTGATCGGGCTTGAGCTTGTGAGCCTCCGCGTGGGCGAGGCTGAGTTCAGAATGGAGATGCGTGACGACCTGCGGCATCCGGGCGGTATACTTCACGGCGGCGTGACTGCCACTATAATTGATACAGCGATGGCGTTTGCCGTGCGGACTTTTGTTGAACCGTCGGCGCCGACGGCGACCATCGACCTGACCGTGCATTACCTTCGTCCGCACATTTCAGGGCCGATCCGCTGCACGGCAAAGGTGGTCCGAGCCGGTAAACGCATATTCACCGTCACGTCTGACGTTGTTAACGCCGAGGATAAATTGATCGCAACCGGAATATCGACGTACACGAAAGTGTAGGAAGTCGAGGAAGTCCAGGAAGTCGGAAGAGCTGTCAATACATTCGAGACTGCCGAGACTGTCCAGACTTAAAAATGGAGCAGCTAAAAAAATTCGCACCGTATTTCAAACCGTACCGCTGGCAAATGGCCGCGGGGATCGGTTCGATACTTGTGTCGATGGTTTTCGGATTGATGATCCCGTTTCTCGTCGGACGAGCGATCGATGATTTCACGGTGAGCGTGACGTGGGAAAAGGTTGTTTTCTATCCGCTTGCTATCCTCGGCGTAAACATGATGGCGGGCATTTTTTTGTTTTTCCAGCGGAGCCTTCTTATCAATACATCGCGGCATATCGAGTTTGATATGCGAAACGATTTTTACGCTTCGCTCGTCCATCAGCCGCTCGAATTCTTTCACAATAACCGCATCGGCGATCTGATGGCTCGTGCTACGAATGACCTTGCGGCGATCCGCCAGATCGTAGGGCCGATGATCCTTTATAGCTTTCAGGCTGTCTTTGCGCTGTGCATCGTGCTGCCGATCCTTTTTAATATTTCCGTTAAGTTGACCTTGCTGCTGCTGATACCGATGCCGCTGGTTTCACTTACCGTAAAGTATCTCGGCGGCCAGATACATACGCGGTTTGAAAAGATACAGGAATTTTTCTCCGACATAACTGCACGTGCGCAGGAAAATCTTACGGGCGTTCGCGTGGTTCGTGCGTACGCACAGGAAACCGCGGAGATCGAGCAATTCGAAACACTCAACCGAGAGTACGCGACGCAGAATCTACGGCTCGTAAGATACGCGGCGGCGATGCGTCCGCTGCTGTTTTTCTTCATCGGAATGGGGTTTGTAATAATCGTGGCGGTCGGCATCCCAATGGCCGTCAACGGCGAGATCACTGCCGGCAATTTCACGTCGTACATTCTTTATCTGCAGCGGATGATCTGGTATCTGATCGCGCTCGGATACGTCGTGAATCTTTATCAACGCGGAATGGCGTCGCTGAAACGCTTCAATGCAATTCTTGAGACCGTTCCGACGATCAAAGACGATGAAGCCGTCCGCGAGCAGCCGCCGATCAAAGGTGCGGTCGAGTTTCGCGACCTGAATTTTAACTACAACATTTCAGCCACGGAGATCACAGAGAACACGGAGAAGAACAAAGATAATGTCTCGGTGTCCTCTGTGAACTCTGTGGCTAGGAAAGTCCTTGCGGATATTAACTTGCAGATCGCGCCCGGGCAGACCGTCGCCTTTGTCGGCAAGACCGGCAGCGGCAAATCGACGCTGATGAATCTTGTGCCGAGGCTGCTAGATGCCCCAAACGGCACTGTTTTGGTTGACGGCAAACCGGTGCGCGATTATCCGTTAGCCCAGCTTCGCGGTGCGATAGGCGTCGTCCCGCAGGAGACGTTTCTTTTCAGCGACACGCTCGCGGAGAACATAGCCTTTGGAGTTGAGAGTGGAGAGTTGAGAGTTGAGAGTAACAATGAGAGATCCGCATCAAACTCTCAACTCGCAACTCTCAACTCTCAACTCGGCGTAGCCGCTGCCGCGGCAACTGCCGGCCTAACCGACGACATTCGCTCGTTCCCTAAACAGTACGAGCAGCTCGTCGGCGAACGCGGCATCACACTTTCCGGTGGACAAAAGCAGCGCACCGCGATCGCGCGTGCGGTGATGCGGCAGCCGAAGATATTGATCCTTGACGATTCGCTCTCGGCGGTTGACACTTACACCGAAGAAACGATACTTAACAATCTGCGCGATATTCGGCGTGGCCGCACGACGCTGATCGTTTCGCACCGCATCTCGACCATTAAGGACGCCGACCTGATCTGCGTGCTCGACGGCGGCGAGATAATTGAACGCGGCACGCACGAAGAACTGATCGCGCTCGATGGCGCCTATGCCGACCTTTACGAGCGGCAAAAACTTGAGGATGAGCTGGAGGCGGAATGACGGATAAACGAGCATCCGAAGCATTTGAGTCTCGATTTAAGAATGCGCGCATTATATGGGTCGCAATGACGGGTTTTTCTGTGGCCTGTGCCGCGATAGTATTGAGCACCACGCCAACCCGACCCGACCTGACATTCTCGAGTCCCATTCTGGATGACAATCGAGTTTTTGTAACCCTGATTGTTTTCCTCTCCATTTCGACCCTTCTGGGGTTACGAAAAAAAGATGAATATGCTTCTTATGTGCTTGATCTTCACGATACCGAAAGATTAGCCATTGGATATTTTTTTCCACATTTGATCGGGCTTTCGATTTTCTGTTGGGGAATACTGCTCACATCTTACTTTGAGTATCCGTACTCGTTCATTTGGTATGTGGTTGGCCTACTGTGCGCTCTGTATGTATTTCCAAGGCGTACAAGGTGGGAAGAGATCTTTAGTCGGGTGAACGCCGATTTGTATGAACCGCAAAAGCTTGAGGATGAACTGGAGTTGGCCGAATAGCTGCATCAAAACATAAAAGTAGTTGATATTAGGCTGCTGATAGTGGTAGGATTCAGGCATGGACTCGAAAACCCTCTCAAATCGCCGCACACGCCGCACCACGCTCACACTTGAAGCGGATGTTGTCGATTATGTTCAAGAGCGGCTCGCGGGTGATAAAACATTGAAAGAAAAGTATTTGATCAATGACCTTCTTCGAAAAGGAATAAAGGCTGATGAATCAAGAACCAAAAAACCTGTCACGATAAAGCCGTTCAAGACAAAACTCGCTCAGGGTATGACCCTACGAAAACTTGAAGAAATTATGCGCGAGATCTAGTTTGTGAGATGCTCTATTTACCGGACGTAAACATCCTTATCTACGCGAAAATGTCCGGAATGCCCGAACATAAGGCTGCCCATTCCTGGCTTGACAAAACCTTGAAAGATCCAAATTCAAGCATTCTTCTTTCGGAAACTACATTGCTTTTCTTTCTCAGGATCACAACGAATGTCAAAATATTTGACCCGCCTCTTTCCTTTGCTGAAGCCGACTCGTTTACTTCTGATCTATTAGAGTGGAAAAATACACTGATTTTCCAACCATCGATCGGACATTTCAGTGAGGTCGCTCAATTTATGAAGAAATATGATTTTGCAGGCAATCTCGCAATGGATGCTCATCTTGCCGTAATGGCGCTAAATACAGGCTCGACACTTGTAACGAGAGACAGCGACTTTGATCAAATTCCTTATTTGAAGCTGATAAATCCTATCGGCTCCATATCCGATGAATAACACCACGGCGAAACCCGACATCGACCAAACCTACCGCACGATGGTCATCGTGTGGTTCGTTATGCTGCTTGCGCAACTTGCGCTGTTCGGAATGGCGTATTCATTCTTTCGTAAGGCATCGATGGCATATATTGAGGATGGGTTCCTGAGTGCGAATCCGCCGATCATTATTTTTGCGATCGTGCTGGCGTTCACCAATCTTGCGCTTTCATTCTTTATCAGCCGCAAATGTCAGTTGCAGGCCGTCGAAGAGCAAAACATCAAGCTCGTGCAAACCGGCCTTGTCATCGGCTGCGCGCTTTGCGAATCGATCTCGATCATTGGAATGCTCCTGCTCGCCGTCTTTGCCTATCCGTATTTCCACTACTTTTTCGCACTCGGTATCTTCGGCATCTTCCTCCATTTCCCCCGCCGCCAGCAACTCCTCGACGCCAGCTTCAAACAATGAAAAGGCCGCGTCGGTTTCCCGGTGCGCGGCTCTTTGTTTGAGTTGTTCAATTGTTAGTTTGGAACGCTAACCGTTACATTGCGTCGGCCAAAGCGGCGTGCTTCCGCACAGCTTGCCATCCAGATATCGAGCTTTTTGCCCTTTATCCGGCTGCCTGTGTCAGAAACAAGATATGTTCCGCTGTAGCCTCCGCCCTGCACATTGATCTTGCTGCCAAGACGCAGCACTCGCGGATCGGCTGCAATGATCCCCGGCCTGACGCTGTGTCCCATCGATGTTTTTCCTCGAAGGCAGTATGCAGTCGCCGAAAAAGTTCCTTTACTGATCCCTGCTGCTTTAGTCGATACCGTTTTTTCCACTAACTTCTTATTCTTGTCTTTATCCTGAAACTGTATTTCCTGACTATCTACTAAAACGTTATCAATAATAAATTCCGAATCTATAAAACTGGTTATATATTTTGTCTGCGAATCTTTCGCTGAACTGAGCTTTTTGTCTGTCCGGGTCTGCGCGTAAAATACTGCGACGAACATTCCCAGAATTGACAGAACAATCGCTCCTCTGACGAGATTTTTCATTATCAAATTGCTCCTGATTTTTTGCCCTCAGTAAGCGCAAAAATAGTGGTTTGGGGCATTTTAAGCCGTTGGCCACTATTCTATGTGCATAATATTGAAGGCATTTTCGGCAAACCGATTTCGCCTGGTTTCAACCGATCGCGGCTAAAACTTCAAAGATGTTACCATTTTAGGAAATGTATGTCCATCGACGGCGAAACCGCAACTCCTTATTCCATATGCAATTGCTGTATTTACAGACATTTAGGTATGGTAATTTTCCGCCGATCTGATACACTTTTTTTCGTTCGGCACTTGCCGAATTCCCTAACTTTCGCTTAACTCATAAACAGCCAATTTGAGAGGATTTCCCAAAATGCAGGATCGCAGACAAGCCGCCCGACACGCCATCTCCTTTCCCGTTCGCGTAAAATGGAAGGATGAGACCGGACAACCGATGACCGAAGAAGGCCTTACTGAGAACGTGGGCATTTCCGGTGCGCTGATCTATCTTCCGCGGCGTTTGCCTTCGGTCGGAGCAAAGGTAGATCTCACGGTGACCGAAAATCCAAAGGACGAAGTGTCCGTTAAGGCCGAGGTTATTCGGCTTGAGCGGAACGCTGCTCATCCGCAGGTCGCACTCAACCTGATCGACGGGCTGCGTGCCTGGAAATCCAAGGTGTGGCAACTTGCCGGCGATACCATCGCAGCAGAAAAACCCGAAGAGTTTGATGACTGGTAAATTGCGAGTCGTAAGTCTCTCGCCTAAGATTCACTACTTAAGACTAGATTTTTATGAAGATCCTTGTTCTCGGGGCCGGCCGCATGGGTTACGGTGCGGTCTTTGATCTGGTACATAACTCGCCTAACGTCGAGGCCGTAACCGTTGCCGATTTCCACCTCGAAAGGGCCGAAGAGGTTGCACGGAAAGTCGGAACCGACCGAATCACGGCAAAGCAGATCGACGCTGCCGATCATCCTGCCGTGGTCGAGCTTTTTCGCGGGCACGCGTCCGTCATTTCGTGCGTCAACTATTGGTACAACGAATCGCTATCTAAAGCTGCGATCGAAACAGGAGCCAACTTCTGCGATCTCGGCGGCAACAATTACGTCGTCGATGCGCAATTGGCGATGGACGCCGAAGCAAAAGCCGCGGGCATCAACATCATCCCCGATTGCGGTCTGGCTCCGGGCATGGTCTCGATACTTGCAATGCACGGCGCAAAACAGTTTGAACGTCTTGACGAAATTCACATCCGCGTCGGTGGGCTTCCGCAAGACCCGCAGCCGCCGCTCGATTATCAGCTTGTATTCTCGGTCGAAGGGCTCATCAATGAATACGTTGAGGCGGCTCGTTGTATCCGCGATGGAAAGATCAAGGAGGTCGAATCGATGACCGAACTTGAATCGCTCTCGTTCGACGGCTTTCCGCCGCTCGAAGCCTTTCAAACCAGCGGCGGCACTTCGACTCTACCAGATACGTTTCTCGGAAAAATCAAAGAGCTTGATTACAAAACGATTCGCTACGCCGGGCATTGCGAAAAATTCAAGACGATGATCGACCTCGGCCTGTGTTCCAGTGAACCGATCGTGGCCGACTTTGAAAAGGTCGTTCCGCGAAAGGTCTTTGGCGATCTGCTCCAAAAACACCTTCCCGCCGACGGCCCCGATTATGTGCTCGTACGCCTCGACTTCGTCGGAACGAAAGACGGCTCGTCGAAGCGGCTTCGCTACGACATCGTCGACAAACAAGATGAGACGACCGGCCTCTCGGCAATGATGCGAACGACCGCCTTTCCGGCGTCGATCATCGCTCAGATGATGGCCCGCGGCGACGTCCTCGAACGCGGTGCAACGCCGCAGGAAAAAGCCATCGACCCTGACAAATTCGTCGCCGAGCTCGAACGCCGCAACATTCTAATTCAAATCAATTGACCCGAAGTCAAAGTTTGTCAACAGGCTCCGCCTCTCGGGGACTTTTTAGCGCGCCACTAGGCGCGCCGGCGCGCATGGCTCAGGTGGCGCACCGCTGGCGCGCTTTACGGGTCAAACGGCTGAAAAATACGACCTCAGCGATCACGCCGGCAATGCATAAGCCCGCACGAAGTAAGAGAGAGATTTTGGACGCTCATCTTCCTTGGCATTCTGCTTTTTTTAGGTTCTTTTTGCGGTAGCTAGAGAGTTTGCGCTGTTCTAAAACCCTACTCTCTGTAGGAGATCCTGGTAGCGCGGGTCGGAGCGAAGGTTGTCGAGTTCGGGCGTGACCTTTAGCCAGACCAGGCCCGAATAGCGTTCCTTGAGCGCTTTTTCCAAATACTCAAAAGCGGTATCAGCGTGGCCCGCCTTTGCGTGGGCGACGGCCGCATAAATGGGGTCGTCCTCAAAATGGATCCTGTTTTTTAGGACAGTTTGCCAATATCCGTCCGCTCCGTTCTCTTTTGCGGCATTTTTTAAGTCGGCAGTCATTTTTTTGTACAATTCAAATTCCTTGCGTGATCGACCAACTTTCTGAGAATAGACCGTGTGAAGCTGATCTTCAGCGTCGGCGGCTTCGACATACATCCCTTTTTCACGATAGACAAAGAGAAGAAAATTGTATGTCCGGTAGTAATCGGGAGCAGTTTCCTTTACTTTGTTGAGGATCTCGATGGCTTTGTCGTGATCGCGGGCATAGTAATGAGCAAATGCAAAGTCAAGCCTGATCGGGATAGAAAGCGGATCGAGCGACATTGCTTTTTCATATTCGGCAAAGCTCTCGTCAAAACGTCCCTGCATGCTGAGATGATCGGCGTACCAATGATGCGCGGTCGCGTCGTTGGGGCTAAGCTCGACAGCTCGTTTGAAATCGCTTTCGCAGCCCGCAAAATCCCAATCGTAATAGCATTTATTGATACCTGATGCCGCGTAAGCCTCGCCAAGCGTGTCGTCGATCTCAAGTGCCTTTTGTATATACTGCCTGATCCGTGCATTCTTTTCTTCAGTTGTGCCGGCATTGGCAAAACCACCGAGCGTATATGTGTTGGCCAATCCGACATACGCCTTGGCAAATGTCGGGTCGCGGTCAATGGCGGCCTGAAAAAATTCAGCCGCTTTGTGATGGTCGGGCGAGGTTCGTTTGTTCCAGTAATAGCGTCCTTTTAGATAGAGGTCGTATGCGATCGGATCGTCAGTTTGCCGTTTCGAGGCCTTTTCGTTCGGCACGAAATGCAGATTTTGCGTTATCGCCTGCGATATTTCCTGCTGGACGGCGAACATATCTGCCGTGCGGCGGCGCATCTGCTGCTGCCAAAGCCGTGTGCCGTCGCTTGTGTCGGTCAGTTCGGCATTGATGATAAGCACATCGCCGTTCTGCTCGACCTGCCCGGTAACGACCGCCCGGACGTTCAATTCGCGGCCAACTGCCATCGGATCGGACACGTTATCTTTATATTTATATGCCGAGTTGCGGTCGATGACGCGCAGGCCTGAAAGCCTGGACAAATTGCCTATGATGCCGTCTGTCAGGCCGTCAGACAAGTATTCATCGCCCTCGGTCTTATTTTCGAAAGGCAAGACCGCAACGGACTCGATACGGTTCGCATTCGATGAGACGGGCGACAGGAACCCGCTGAATCCGACGGCCGCCGCGACCAGCACGACAAGCAGCCCCGCCGATAATGCCGCAAAGATCAGCCTTCGCGATCCTGCTTCGGGAGGCTTTTCGGGTACCGTAATGTCCGCCTTTGCGGTTGCAATGCCGTCTGGAATGACATGCCCGGCTCCGTTGTGCCCGTTGCCGTTGAACGCGGCCGCTTTTGCGCCGTTCGTCACCGGTGCGACAAAACGATAGCCCTTGCGGGGAAGATTCTCGATGAACCTCGCCTGCTTTGCATTGTCGCCCAGTGCCTTTCGAAGCGCCGTTATGACGACCGTAAGATTGTTGTCCTCGACGAACGTTCCGCCCCAGACCTTTTCAAAAAACTCCTGCTTGCTGACGACCTCGCCATGCCGCTCCACCAAAAGCCGCAGCACCTGAAACATCCGGTGATTTATGTTCAGTTCCTCGCCGCAGCCACGCAGTGTTTCTGTTTTCAGATCAAGCTCAAACTCGCCAAATCTGTAGATCGCCGGGTCTAGCTCAGCTTTTTCGAGTGTGGAGTGCATTTAGTCCGGTATTTTATACCTAACTCTCAAATTTAGCCAAAATTTAGCAACTTTTTAATTACTTTTCTTCTGACGATCTGTATATTTTCCCGAATAAACCGTTTCCGTAAGCTGAATAAAACTGGATCACGCTTTAGAAATATATGCAGCTTTTCCAAATTAAGTGTTATTAGATCGTAATCGGTATTATTCGTGTTTGTTTGTGTAAATTAGTGTTTACAAACGACTTTTCAACCACCAAACAACACGAAAATACACCAAAAAACCGGATTTTTCTCAATACAGGCGGCCGAAGCGGCTATATGAAGCTGAGTACCGTAAATATCATTTAACAATAAAAATAGCGGTGTGAGACAGGTGTTTTGCAGTGTTCCGTTATTTTTTAGGAGGAACAGCCACTATGTCAAAATTAATTAGTCAGTTTCGTTACGCTACAATTGCTTTTTTTACATTTACTACAGCCATTGCTGCCTTTTTTGTTTTGACAGTGGTTGCCGGAGCGAGCAGCAACGGGAGCTTTCCATTTGCCAACTCACTTGCTGCCATTTTCGGCACGCAGGCTTCGTCGACTGGCAATGTGTCCGGCAAGGATAATCAAATTCAACACGTAGAGATCTTCACTACAAACAACGCACCTGTGCTTGATGTCGCTGTTGTTAACAGTACCGGCTTGGTTTATACCTGCGGTTCTTCATTCGGAGGTGATTTTGGAGTATTTGACCCTGGTTCCAACACAATAATTGCCAACATTCGGCCCAATCCGGCAAACGGCTTTAACGGCGGCTGCGGGTCTTCCGTTTCGAGAGTACACCAGGGGACAAATATCCTCTATTTTCAAAGCCCTAATTCGATAATTGTCGTGGACGGACGTCCCGCAAGCCCCACATTCAACCAGACATTGCCTGCAATATCATTTGCAAATCAATCGATACTGGCTTTTGCCATTGACCAAACATCAAATCGACTTTATGTGTCAACCAGGGTTAACGCCAGCAACCCGGTACAGTCGCACGTTCAGATAGTAGATATAGATCCGGCAAGCGCTACATTTCATCAAATCGTTGGAACGGCTTCTTTGCCTGCCGGTCAGCAGATAGTACATCTCGCGGTCAATACAATTACCGGAAAAATCTATGCGGCAACAATTCAAACTGCCGGCGGCGGCGTGTTTGTAATTGACAGTGTCACACAAGAGGCATCTTTTATTGCCGGAACGCTGGCGTCCCTATCGATCGTTGTAAATCAGGAGTCAAATACCATATACGCAAGCCGTAACGGCGCCGCCGGCATTCAGGCAATTGATGGTGTAAACAACACTTTGACAGCAAACATTGCGTTGCCGGCGAACGCTACTGGCCAAACTGGAGTGACCGTGGCGATCAATTCCGCAACCGAGCGAGCCTATTTCATGCTGCAGAACGGGACATTGAGTGTTATCGACGCAAAAAGAACTAGCGAAACATTTAACACAGTTCTTGCAAACATAGCAGATATCGGAATTGGCAGGATCGCGGTGCATGAAGGCACGAACAAGATCGTCGCGGCATCAGGAGGACAATCAACTATTGTTGACGGTGCTACGAACACTATCGCAGCTAATGCATTTGCCAACATATCGGCTTCAGGTGTTGCGATTCACCCAGGCACCTCCAAGGCATTTGTCGGCTATCAGCTTCATACCGTTCAAACAATAGATCTGACCGATAATTCATATTTTAACACCGTTACGGCTTCGGAGCTCAGCCCGGGAATGGTTAACACTAACAACGATTCGTATTATTTTGCGCTCAATAAAGAAGAGGTCAGCCTCGGCTTTCTCGACGCAAATTATGATCTGCAAACCGTCCCCGGACTGGTGCACGGCCGCGGCCGCACCCTTTTTTCGGCTAAAAATTCTTTGACCAACCGGTATTATTTTGCCAACTCAGCAGCTAACATTGCCGGAGCGGTTGGTGCGGCTTTTGGATTTGTATCCGTAGTGGATAGTTCGACCAACAGTATTATTGCCAATGTGGATGTCTGTGGCCAGCCATTCGGCAACCCGGCTGTAAATGAGGCAACCAATAAGATATATGTGTTCTGTGCCGGTCTTGGCGCTGCCAGCCCTCCAGGCATTCGAGTGATCGACGGGGCGACAAATACAGTTTCGACCGTGGATACAAGCGCATTCCCGGCAAACGCGCAGTTCATACAGTTTAGTGCCGTTAATCCCGTGACAAACCGCATATATTTCACGGTCAATAATGGAGCATCAGTAGGCGTAATAGACGGGGCGACGAACATCGCTGCACCGTTACCGGGATTCGCCACCGTTTTCAACATTCGGGTGAATCGAGACCTTAATCGTATTTATTTTTTCGGAGCCAGCTTGCGTGTGTTGGACGGCACCGATGATTCCCTGATCGCCACCATACCGCTCAATGCGGCAACTAACATCGTATTAAACGAAACAACAGGCCGAATATATGTTACAAGTTTCACAAACAGCGATCTGACCGTAATAGACGGACACACAAATAAAATAGTCTCAACTATTCCCCTGACACACGTACCTATAGGGTATCCTGCGGTGGACGAATCACATGATCGCGTGTACATAGGGGGAATTGCCAATGATCCTTTGGATGCCGATGCTGCCAGCATAACATTTATAGATGGAAGCTCTTTGTCGGTGACAAATGTCTTGCCGATCCCGATCAGGCCCGGTAATATAGCGGTAAATCCGATAGCCAGGACCTTGCACGTCTCAAGTGTAAACGGTTTTGAACGCACCGGAATTGTTGTTATTTCTGATAACTGGGAACCTACGCCGACGCCAACTCCGACACCCGAGCCGACACCAACGCCGACACCGTCACCCACACCCGCGGTCGGGCCGTTGAAGGCGGATTATCAATTTCAGGGTAATTTGGAAAGCTCTATCGGGAATGCGCCGCCGCTGACCCATTTGACGAGCGGTGCGAACGTAAACACGTTTGTCAACGACGTAGTGGACGGCTTTCCGCGGCAGGTATTGAACTTTCCTTTGAACAACGGCGTTGCGATAAACGACCTGAAAGGCATCCTCGATACGAATGCATTTACAGCTGTGATCACATTCAGGTTCGGTGCGATAGCCGGTCGGAGGCGTCTTTTCGATACATCCGGCGGAACTCAGGCGAACGAAGGCGGTTATATGCTCGATGGGCGCATCGAGGGCGAACCGACGACAAACAATCCGCCGGTGACGCCGGGCACTTTTTTTCAACTCGCTATCGTGCGTACCGGTACCGGCCAGGTTCTCTACGA
>PNRO01000813.1_pt1 | contig 21047 bp, 22 predicted proteins | sample 7248581 | NCBI WGS metagenome assembly PNRO01 (sample SAMN08278401, study PRJNA427962) | Gut metagenome, whole genome shotgun sequencing project. | isolation source: gut content | host: Eisenia fetida | place: India:Sub Himalayan Terai region of Darjeeling | collected 2013-11-18 | reverse complement strand
AAGCCTTTAAGGAAGGCATGCGTGAGGCCGAAGAAGAAGAACAGGCTGAAAAACAGCTGAACAAGGCAGAGGCTCCGCAGATAACCGAAATGAGCGATGATGCTCTTGCCGAGGAAATGCGGCGGCGCTCAGAGGTGAAAGCGAATTGATCTATGTCCGAAAAGCGGATCGTTTGAAGCTCAAAGTATTGGGTTCGTCGCGAAGTGCGTGGGCCGTTTGTTTAGAGCGAAACGAAAGTCAGCTGATACCATTTAAGCTTTATCAGATCGAGACTTTTTCCGAGTCGGACGAAGTAAGACTTACGAATGAAAAGGGATTATCTGCTTTCTATCCAAAATCTTGGTTTGTCCGTGTTCAGATATCAAAACAGGCGTCGGGTGTTCTTGAGAAAGCCATCTAGGATTTCTTTCCCGTAACGACAGTCGCCTTCACAGAGAACCTGAAAGAAAGTGTGCCGTCTTCGGTATCGATCAGTTGAGCGAGTTTTTCTGTGACTCGCTCTTTTTCGTCTTTGGTGAGCATATCGAGCCAATGCGGCATCAGGAAATCGGAGACTAGCGGTGCTTCGACAAAAGCCGCTCCGTTATCAAATTCGAATATTTCGGTCGCGATTTCCACCCTCACATTTCGCAATCCGGCGTTGGAAGCAAATGTTTTCAGAGCGGAAACTGAATGCAACTCAGAGATCTTTTCTGCCGCGGCGTCACCATGTTCGCCAAGATCTTCGTTAAAGAAAACTTCCCACAACAGCGAGAACACTTCGCCAAAACTTCCTGCCGACGGAAGGAATAATGTGACACTGGCTCCGCTTCTCGCAATATCGATCGCATGATCAAAGAACTCATAGACCTGCACCGGCGGGATCATGCTCGCGTCTGCGATAACGGCATCGAACGAATCGTCTTCGTATCGAAGCGTCGAAAAATCAACATCAGACCGCACGGCTATCGCCTTATCGCGGGCGATCATCAGAAGGTCGTCGCTTTCACAAGCGCCAAAAATGGCAGTGCGTTCGCTAAGCCGTTCACGTATCGCAAAACAGTGGTCACCCGTACCGGCGTTTAGATAAACCAGGTTTTCCGCCTTTTCCAGCTCGACATTTTTATCTACAAGCTCGGCGAAACGCCGCGTCCAGTCCGGCGTTACATACAGATCATGGATAAATGCGAGTTCTTTTTGGGATCTCTCCATACATCCATTAAATCGCATGGCCGGCGCATCCGCAATCGCGGCAGTCGTATGGTAATCTGATCTACAATTCATATGGCAAAGAACGTCAGAGATCTATTCGACCTTAGTGGCAAGACCGCTATTGTAACCGGCGGTTCGCGTGGTATTGGCAAGGAAATGGCTGAGGGTTTGGCAGAAGCAGGTGCGAATCTGATGCTCTGTGCACGGCGGCAGGAATGGCTTAATGAAGCTGTCAAAGAATTTGCGGGACGGGGATTCAATGCTGCGGGCGTCGTCTGCGATGTCTCTCAACCGAAAGACGTTCAGACGGTCGTCGATGAAACGGTCGCGCAATTCGGCTCCATCGATGTTTTGGTAAATAACGCGGGCGTTTCGTGGGGAGCAATGCCCGAAGAAATGCCGCTCGAAAAATGGCAAAAGGTTATCGATGTGAATCTCACCGGCTGCTTTTTGATGGCTCAGGCATGCGGACGCGAGATGCTGAAAAAACAGAGCGGCTCGATCATCAACATAGCTTCGATTGCCGGCATCACTTCTTCTGCAAATGGGCCGTTTTATGCAGGCTACGTTGCAAGCAAAGCCGGTTTGATCGGATTGACACGTGAACTTGCGGCAAGCTGGGGACGCAAAGGCATCCGCGTGAACGCAATAGCTCCCGGATTTTTTCATTCGCGGCTTGCCGATGCCGTTATCGACATTTACGAGCGATCTATTCAGGAAAACAACGTCATTCCTCGAATTGGAAACGAAGGTGAATTGAAAGGTGTTGCGGTGTTTCTGGCGTCAGACGCTTCGAGCTATATAACCGGCCAGACTATCGCCGTTGACGGCGGCATGACGGTTTAGGCGTACGACAGGCTGCCAAGCCTGTTGTCTCCTCGATGGAATGAACAGGCTAGGCAGCCTGTTCTACCTCCTGAATACGAATTCGCCAAATGCTTCAGGCACGTGAAAATTAGGTGTCTCGGTCATTGTCGGGCGCCATGCGAGATAGCCTCGATCCGGTTCGCGTCCTACGCAGCGAAAGATATTCCCAAGCCAAACGTCGCCGGCCTTCGGCTTTTCCCCGAATGCTTCCCAGGGAATTTTCATTGTCATTACTATACGGCCATCTTCTATTTTCGACGCCGCTTCCATTCCCGAATGATATTCCCAATCCGTGATCCGCTCGCCCGATGTCGAATCTATCGCCAGATCGAGCCACTCGCCCGTCGGTGCAATTTCAAACTCAAAATACCGTCGCGGCTCGCTTTTATCAGGAGCAATAAAGATCTCGCAAACATCGCGTTCCCCAAGCCCGATGGTTTTCTGCGTCAGATCGGGATCATCAGCAGCGACCAGTGGTTCTCCCAACTCGGCTATAAAAAGGGCATGAAGAGCAATGTTCGACCATAATAATTGCACCTGAAATCGCCTGCCGTCGGAAGAGCCTTTGCCATTCCAATTTGTATTTACCGAGACGGGTTCCGTCGCGGCCCATGCGTTTTCGTCAGGCACGGCGATGTATCTTATTTCAATGCTATTCTGCATAACTTAGGGCGGTTTACACGTTGAATGTATGGGTTATGTTTCACCCGGGTCTAAACGTTTTTTGATACGAAAATTGTCAATTGCAAATTGTGGAATTGTTAATTGGGAGCAATATATTTCCTTCCAATGTACAATTTGCCAATTTACAATTAACAACCATCGCAATCCGTAACCGCTCTAGCCGCGTTTGATCCATCGCCCGAAATTTCGTACCTCCGCCCTCGCCGCACGCGCCAAACCTTTGCCGAAAATGGTGAATGGTCGGTTATCTGCAAATGCAGAGGTGATGGCCCACATTGTTTTGCCGGACACCTGCGGTTCGTTAGAGATCGCAAATACCGGCTCCCAGTATTCCGGCGTCATCTTTGATTTGAATGCGTCAAGCCCGTCGAAATTATAGAACCGCTGCCCGTGCTTTCGAAACCAGGCCAGAGTAAACCTTAGCCACGCAGGATTATCAAAGGGTTCGATCTTGGCACGTTTTGAGAGCGGCGAAAGGCCAAGCGTCACATATTCATAGCCTTCGTCAGCCAGCTTTCTGATCGCGGCGTCCATCATTAATTCGACGGTGCCGTTCGGTGCCTTCGGGTGATGCGGAAACTGCTCGGTCAGCCATCCGTTCCTTTCCGGTATCGGAGAAAGAATGAGAAATGCGGCAACATCGGAATCGCGTTCAGCGACAAATATGCGGCGATTTTCAAGACGTTCAAGCGTCTCGGGTTCTATAACAAAATGAAGCGGCGGCAAGCCCTTTAATGTGAACCATGCCTCGAGACACTTTCGAAGTTTGGAGTTATTGTGAGCTTCTTCACGGCTCCACTCGCGAACCGCTACTCCTTTATTCCTCGCCCTGTTCAGTTGTGCGCGAAGCGAGGAACGCTTTGCTATCACATCTTGCCAGTGATTTGGATGCCAGACAGGCTGTGCGCCTAGCAAGACCTTCGCGTGGTGTTCAGAGGAATGATAGACCGATTCAAGCCGTGCCTCGGCGCCAAAATAACAAACCGTTTCGCCAAGAGCGGCGGCATCCTTTTCAAAATCAGCAGCAACTTGCGCCAGATCTTCGCCTCGGCAGACCGGAGCACCGGCCACAACGCGCACCTTCCCGCTCGTAACATATCCGGCCACCGATTCACCGTCGCTGCCGAACCAGTATTCAATGCCGGGATTTACGATCTGAAAACAGGTGGTGTTCCAGCCATACCGCATCACGAGTTCGCGAGCCCTTTCGAAATTGTCGAGATCTGTCATGGCTTTGGCTGCGGACTATTTGGAAAATACTTTATATTCGGCAGGTGCTCTGTCCGCGCTCTGTTAATTCTTCTTGGTCTGACATTTTGAAAGAAGGCCTGTTGATTCAGTTTCCCGTATTTAATACCGTCTTAAATGCCATCTTGGCCAGCTTCCAGGTGCGGTTCCAGTCGATCTTGCCTTCGTCGTCGCGACCCATCAGTTTGGCGACGAACTGTTTTCTGAAATCGCTTCCTTCGCGGCGGAGCATAAATTCCTTGGCGTAAGGTTTGGCAGTTTCAAAGAAATTGAATTCGGGGTCGGTGATGATGCCGATGCCTTCAAGCGTCATCAGCGCACGCATGATGTACGTAAAATTCGACGGCAGGCGGAACGGGTAATCGTACATAACGTCCGCAAGATCGTAAGTCAGTTCTTTGAAATTCACGTCCTTGAGTTTCAGGTTCAGATGGAACGCAAACATCTTTTCGACAACCGGACGAACAATGCGGTGATCGGTTCCCGGCTTAAGAAAATCGAGGTCGATAAGATCCTGCGCGATCCCTGCCGGATCTTTCCCGACGACGTGAAAAAACGCGTCGATCATTTTCGTCTGCAGTTCGGGCGTGATGCGGCCTACCATTCCGAAATCGAAAAACGCCAAACGGCCGTCGGCCATCACAAGCAAATTACCCGGATGCGGATCGGCGTGAAAAAAACCGTCTTCGAGCAGTTGCTTGAGGTAAGTCTTTATCAACAAACGGTTTACCTTTGCCGGAGAAATATTTCGTCGGGCTTGTTCCTCAAGATCGGTGACCTTTGTGCCGTGGATAAATTCCATCGTCAGCACCTTTGAGGTCGTCGCGTTCCAATAGATCTTCGGCACATGGATGTTGTCCCAACGCCGGAAGTTCTCACGGAAACGCTCGGCGTTGCGCCCCTCGGCGGCATAATCCATCTCTTCGTGGATCGTCAGATTGAATTCACGCAGCATGCCCGACCAATCGGCGTTTGCGTTAAGCTGCGGATATCGCTCTGCAAATGCCGCCACTTTTTGCAGGATCTCAAGATCGCCCTTTATGGTCGCTTCGAGATTGGGACGCTGGACCTTGACCGCAACTTCTTCGCCGGTGTGAAGCCGGGCGCGATAAACCTGTCCGAGCGACGCCGCCGCAACCGGTTCAAGTTCAAATTCCTTGTAAACCTCGTTGATCTTCAGCCCGAGTTCTTTTTCGATACGCGCGAACGCTATTTCGTTTTCAAACGGAGGCACATTATCCTGAAGCTCGCCCAAAGCAACAACGAACGGCAGCGGAAGCAGGTCGGCGCGGGTTCCCATGGATTGCCCGATCTTAATGAACGTCGGGCCGAGCTCGATCAACTTCTCTTTCAGCCAGATCGCCTGCTTTTCCTGATTCAATTCGCGGTTGGTTTCGCTCCCGAGGAAAAACCGGCGAAGCATAAGAATGAAGCAATGGAAGAACCAGATACGGCCACGGTAAAGCCATTCGCCGAAAACCGCCGCACGCGTAAGACGCTCCGCCGTTTGCCGGCGCGCTTTCGCTTGCCGAAGCATTCCTTTGCGATGCGTTTCGTATTGATCGAGATAAAGATAAAGCGCGAGTTTGCCGATGACGGACGAGACGCTGAAAATGCGAAGATATCCGCGAATGCCTGTGTATTTGCGTTCGATCTCATCTTCCTTAGCGGCAAGAAATTTTTCTTCGGCGATCAGTTGTTCATTCGAAACATATTTTGCGATCGGAAGCGTCTCGGTCGCCACCAATATGTGCGAACCGTTGGTGTTCTCGACCGCCGCTTCTTTAACTGCCAATCCTTGTGCTTCTTTAAGTTCGTTCATCCGAAAAACTACCCTTTTATCTCTTGTCCAAACTGCAGCAAATAATTGTTGTTGTCATAGATCGCGTAATCATAATGTTTCGGGAATAAGTTCAAAAGATTCGCAATGATCCGGCCTGAAAGCGCGAAAATGCCTATGATCGACGGTCAGTATCTTCGTAATATTCAACCTAGCCTCCGAACTTCTTTTCTAAAAGGTCAGATAAAAAATCCTCTGGAGACATCTCTGCTTCCTCTGCCAACATCTTCAATTTCTCCTCAATCTTTGGATCAAGGTTGAAAGTCATTTCCACCATAAACCACCTCACAGCAAATCCAGCATATTCCTTACGCCCTGATGGCGGAAATAGTTCAGTGCTCGTGTCGAATCGCGCTCGATCTGTGCCTTTAACTCCTCTATGGAATTGAACTTACGCTCGTCACGGATGCGGTGCAGGAAACGCACGCGGAGCACGTCACCGTAGAGGTCGTCATCGAAATCAAATAAATATGATTCGATCGACGGCTCGGAATCTTTCTCAAACGTCGGCCTTACGCCGATATTGGTAATGCTTCGCCGCCACGTGCCTTCAACAAGCGTCGCGGTTGCGTAAACGCCGAATTTCGGGATCACCCGGTTGTGCGGTTTTAGATTTGCCGTGGGAAAACCGATGGTGTGGCCGCGCCGATTGCCGCGAATGACCACGCCTTCGACGCCGTAAGGCCGCCCAAGCATACGACGTGTAAGATTCACTTTTCCCTCAGCAAGAAGTTCCCGGATCTTCGACGAGCTGATCCGCTGACCGCGAAGCCGAACCTCCTGAACCTCGTCGGCAATAAAGCCGAGTTCCTTGCTCATCTTTCGCAGCAGCTCAATATTCCCGCCGCGATTTTTACCAAACGCAAAGCCTTTGCCGAGGTAAACTTCCTTTGCATGAAGCCGGTCGTGAACGATCTCGTGCAAGAAATCCTCCGCAGGCTGAGCCGCGAAATCCTTATCGAACTTAATGACGATCGTTTGCTCGATACCGAGCATTTCAAGATTTGCAAGACGCTGATCGAGGGTTTGCAGCAGCGGCGGTGCAGATTCGGGATGCAAAACGGCACGCGGATGCGGATCGAACGTGATCGCTGTCGCGTGCGCCATCTGCGCACCCCCTGCGCCATGCGCGCCGGCGCGCTCGACCACCGTCTGCATTATCCGCTGATGACCCAAATGAAGGCCGTCAAAAACGCCAAGCGTCAAGACAGTCGGTTTCAAGATGTTTGCGTTCTCTGTGCCGTGAAAGATCTTCATCTATTATTCGCTCATTCGCTTCCGCAGCCGTTCGACAAATAAAGCCGGGTCATCGACAAAAAAACTGATATTCCGAAACGGCTTTGAAACCCCGTAATAGCCGTTCAATGTTGCTCTGCGTTCGAGTTCCAGCATGATGTTTGGTTTCGACAGATTTCCAAGCGCGGTCAGTCTAAGTACTGCCGCATCAGATGCGGAAGTCTCGCTGCCTATGCAAATATTCCGGATCGAATCATAGTTCTATAACGGCATCGCCCAATGCACCGCACCGAACCAGCAATTCGGTCTCTGTGAATTGTACAGGTCGTACGATCATTGCTCTTAGATGTGCGACTATTTGCAAACCAAAATAAATGCTTGCGGCCGTTTAGATCCATGCAGCGATCGAATTCCACTGAGCCAAAAGAATGTGAATTACGACCGTCTCGGCGGAAAGAAGAAACAGAAAGACCACCAGGATCGAGATCGAGCCGTCCTTGCGATGATAGGTGAATGAGTTTGCATCGTGCTTCGACCGCCTGGCCAAAAATGTGTAATAAAAAAGCCCGAGTTCGAATGCCGCAATTCGCGCGACGAATGCCGGTTGTATCTCGCGGTCGAATGCGGAACGAAGCCGCTCCATCACATCGCGTGCCAGTAACGCTTCTGCCATAAAAGCCGAGCGGGTGCGATAAACGCGATAAGCGAGATACACGAGCACGGAAAGTTCGACCAAAGGAACAGCGTAAAGAAGTGCGATGTTGAGAAGTTGGCGTTCGCCGGCAGGCAGCAGCAATGATGCGATCAGCATCCCGAGCCCGAAAACGGGAACCACTGTGATTTTCGGGATCGACGTCTTTCGGATAAACAGGAAATAAATGATCGGGATCGAAAAGATCAGATCGATGGTGACTGCCGTGCCGATCAAAGGATCGACGTTGATCCAGGAGCTTTGTGCCACAAGGATCGAGCAGAGCAAGATCGCAAAAAGCACTCCGGCTTTGAGCGTCGCGAGCGAAAGCGACATTATCCTCGGGTTCATATTATAGTCTCCGAGATAGTCGGCTGTAATTCCATACGATAATTTTACTTCAATTGATCGCCGAGGTGTTTGCCGGGTACAAGATAATTTCTGACATAATCGGCAACGGCGGCATCGAGCGGCGTTGTTTCGGCGGTGTATCCGGCGGCGCGGATGCGGGTAAGGTCGGCTTGTGTATGGTATTGATATTTGTCGCAGAGGATCTCGGGCATGTCGATGTATTCGATGTTCGGCTCGCGATCCAGAGCTTTAAAAATAGCGTCGGCAAGTGCATTCCACGTATTCATCCTGCCCGAGCCGACATTGAAAAGCCCGCCGGTTTTGTTCTCAATGAAATGCAGCGTCATTTCAACAGCGTCCTTCACGTAAACAAAATCGCGACCAAATTCGCCGTCAGCATATTCTGGATTTGCACTTTTGAATAGCTTCAATTTACCGGTCTCGTTTATCTGTCCGAACGCCTTGTTCACCAGCGAACGCATGTCGCCTTTATGATCTTCATTTGGGCCGAAAACATTGAAATACTTCAGCCCGACAATGCGGTCAAACATTCCGTTTCGGGCGGCATATTGGTCGAAAAGGTGCTTTGAAAGGCCGTAAAGATTCAGCGGTTTTAGCTTGTCGAGGTCGTCTGTACCGTCATTCATCCCGGCAGAACCGTCGCCGTACGTCGCTGCGGACGATGCATAGATAAATCGAATGTCGTTCGCTACGGCAAACTCGGCTAGGTCGAGCGTGTATTGATAATTGTTGCTCATCATATATTCCTCGTCCGTTTCGGTCGTCGAGGAACACGCGCCCATGTGAATTATCGCCCCAGCTTTTTTGAAACCTTCAAGCCGCTCAATAAACTCATCGGCGTCAACAAAATCAGCAAACTTCAGCGGCGCAAGATTCTTCTCCTTCGCAGGTTTATTCCGGCGATCGACGACCACGATATCCTCGCGCCCAAGCTCATTCAGCCGCCAAACGATTGCGCTGCCGATAAATCCTGCCCCGCCTGTAACGATTATTTTCATAAGAATCATTAACCACAGATAAACACAGATGCACACGGATGCAAACTAGATATTTCTTTTTCAGAATATCTTATTCTCTTATTCGTGTTTATCTGCGTTCATCTGTGGATGAAAATTTCTTACCACCCCCAAATATACGCGAACATCAATGGGGCGACGATCGAGGCATCGGATCGTGTCAGAACCGGGAGCGGTAGCGACCGGCTTCATAAATTACGCTATAATAATGATCGGGAGAAAAACATGAGCGCGATAAAAAAAGAAGTTACAACATTGCTGAATCGTCTGCCTGACGACGCTTCGCTTGAAGATGTCCAGTATCACCTTTACGTGATCGAAAAAGTCCGCAACGGCCTCGAAGCCGCAAAGACCGAAGGCGGATTTACACAAGAACAGGCTGAAGAAAGGCTTGGGAAATGGATCATACAGTAATCTGGTCGCCGCGTGCGCTCGATGATGTCGATAACATCGCTGCTTACATAGCGCAAGATTCCGAAGCGTATGCGGCAGCAGTGGTGAGCAAAATCCTTAAGACCGCAAGAAGTTTGTCCGTCTTCCCTTACCGAGGCCGCGTTGTTCCCGAATTTGACGACGATTCGATCCGTGAGGCCTTCGTTTACAGTTATCGAATAATCTATCAGATCGAAGAAAACGAGGTAACAATAGCCGCCGTTATCCACGGAGCCCGCCTTTTGGAATTGGCAATGCAGCCCTAATGCAACCAACTCGCCGCAGTGGAATCAAAATTTGTATGGCAAAACTGATTTTATTGGCCGTCTTTTGGACTTTGTTGTTGTCGGCAGTTGTTTTTGCTCATGAAGCTAATGATGAAAAAGTCACTTTACCCGACGAAGTCATGCGGCAAGTCGTCGGGCGAATTCTCACCTATCAATTTAAGCCTCGCCGAAGTCCGACAACTATTCCACTCGCCGAATCGCAAGTAAAACACGAGTGGCTGCCTGATATCCAGAATATTGCATTCGAGTTGGTTTCTGATGAAAAAGTGGGTGAGTATGAAAAGGGAGTCTTTCTATTTGAAGGGATCGAACGAGACGGCAATCTGTATTCGATCAATGTTGGATGGGGAGACTTTGATTGTTTCGCATTTGGTGACACATGGAGATTTAAGTTAGATGACAAAAAGATACGTTTGTGGCTGAAAGGAGGTTGGGGCCGCGGTTGTGGACATTCGGGCAGTAGTCCACCAACTGTTCGCGGTTTAGAGCTTGGAACTATAAGTCCGAATGAACTTCCAGGGTTTGAGTTTTTCAGGAAAGGAAAGTTGAAAGATATTCGTCTTGGTTTCTCAACTCGCGAGGATATCAAGAATACCTTCGGCAACGATTGCACAAATACCTGCAAGTACGATGAGAATTGGAGCATCCGAGCGCATTACATTTCTGAAGGTTTATCGTGGACTACTACGGTCGGCGACGACAAGACCGAGTATTTTGCAAAGGAAGAATTTGTCGGAAAGCTGGAGTCACTGATTCTTGATCCAATGAAACCCGCCTCATTTAATTCTGTAGTTTTTCCCAGAAGTAAATTCAGCAATGGAACGTCTAATGCAATCGGCGACGCATGGGGAATAAATGGTTTTGAAGGAGCCGTTCATACTACATATCAAATATATTCTGATGGATACGGATTGCAATATACTGTTTATGATGAAGAAACCTTTAACAACCTCAAAAACAAATCTGAAGAAGAGAAAAAATGGAAAAAAGGTGATCTGATCAGCATTGAATACTCGATTCCTAACTCACTAAAAAATAAAGTTTACTATGGTCGTCCAGTTAGCAATGACAAGAAATTCAACTAGACTTGTCATCATTTTGACCAATATCGAAGAACCCCGTCGCTATCGCTCCCGGTTCTGACCTAATCACCACCCTAAAATATACGCAAACATCAGCGGGGCGACGATCGAAGCGTCGGATTCTACGATGTACTTAGGCGTGTTCGCTTCCAGCTTGCCCCAGGTTATTTTTTCGTTGGGGACGGCGCCGGAATACGAGCCGTAAGATGTGGTCGAGTCGCTGATCTGGCAGAAGTAGCCCCAGACGGGGATGTTTTCTCTTTGCAGATCCTGATGGAGCATCGGGACGACGCAGATGGGGAAATCGCCCGCGATACCGCCGCCTATTTGGAAGAAGCCGATCGTCGAATCGTCCTGAGCGTTGTTTGTGTACCAATCGGCGAGCATCGTCATATACTCGATGCCGGTGCGCACCGTGTGTACGTTCTCGACGTCGCCGGTGATGACGTGGCCCGCGAACATATTCCCAAGCGTCGAATCTTCCCAACCCGGCACGACCATCGGCAGATTTTTCTCCGTTGCAGCGTACATCCACGAGTCTTTAAGGTCGATCTGGTAATGCTCTTCGAGCGAGCCGTTTCGCAAGACCTGATACATAAATTCGTGCGGAAAATATCGCTGGCCTTCGGCCTCGGCTCGCGTCCACACCTCGACCATCGCCTTTTCCAGCCGTCGCATTGCTTCCATTTCGGGGATGCAGGTGTCCGTCACGCGGTTCATGTGGCGATCTAGTAATTCCTGCTCATCTTGCGGCGTCAGGTCGCGGTAGTGCGGCACTCGTTCGTAAAAATCGTGAGCGACGAGATTAAAAAGATCTTCCTCAAGATTCGCACCCGTGCACGAAATTATCTGCACCTTGTCCTGGCGGATCATCTCGGCGAGACTCAGGCCAAGTTCCGCTGTACTCATTGCACCTGCGAGAGTGATCATCATCTTGCCGCCTGATTCAAGATGTTTTTTATAACCCTCAGCCGCGTCTATCAACGCCGCCGAATTAAAATGCCGATAGTGATGCTTGATAAAGTCTGTGATCTGATTGTTCATCAAAAATATAATAAGGCAGAAACACGAGCGGTAGCGAGTGTGCCCGCCAACATTTCGAACTTAAAAGCGCATACTTGCCTACTCATCCTCATCAAGGCCTTCGAAAAGGTATTGCATCATCTTCTCGGGTTTATTTAGGAATTCCTTTGTGACCGCGTAATGTTCGGTGTCTTTATAGTCGATAGGATGAATGCCTTCGTCGGAAAAATTGTAAATGATCGAGTCCGGATAGGCCATCAATATAGGCGAATGCGTGGCCACTATCAACTGTGACTCCATTGTTGAGACGAGTTTATGGAAGACGGCAAGTGCCGCGAGCTGTCGCGAGGGCGACAGAGCGGCTTCGGGTTCGTCGAAAAGATAAATACCGGCACCGCGCAGCTTGTTTGTCATCGTCGCCATGAAGGATTCGCCGTGCGATTGTTCGTGAAGCGATTTGCCGCCATACATCCAAAGATAATCCTTCCGACTGTAGAGCGGATCGTCGTCATCGTCCATGTAGGTCGCCAGATTGTAAAAGCTCTCGGCTCGAAGAAAATACGAATCGTGCGGACGTCTCATGCTCCGTGTGACCCGCGTCGTCTTGAAAAGATTCGAGTGCGTGTCTTTTGTCGAAAATGTAGTGTTGCGCGTGCCGCCTTCGGGATTCAATCCTACCGCCGCCGCGATCGCCTCAAGTATCGTCGATTTCCCGCTGCCATTCTCGCCGACAAAGAATGTTACGCACTGATGAAATTTCAGCGAGCTGAGATTTGCGATTGCCGGCAGAGAATAGGGATACTCGTCAAACGATTCGACCTTCTCGCGGTCAAGCACGAATTCCGTAAGAAATCCTATTCGCTTTTCTTTCATTTTCTTTATCGGTTCGATCTTGCGATTCCCCATTGCAGACCGAAAGTAGGCACGTATAAGAATACCTTACTGCTCATAGGCCTTGCGCATTTCCGCCACTCAGATACTGAACGTAACCTTCAGCCGCGTTGCAATGACGGCAGTGATGCTTGTCCGTTCATATTTTCAGATTATCAGAAACCACAAAATGCACGAAAAAGCACAAAAAAGAATGTCTCATTTCATTCATTGGCGACCTAAATTAGGCCATTATTTGTTGTTCGCAGTAGAATGGCGTAAAACAGTAGCATGGACTGGGTTAACGAGAGGCTTTGGAAATATGAATGACCTGATGCCCGCTATTTTCTTCGGACACGGCAATCCGATGAATGCGCTGCTTGAGAACGACTACACGCAGGCTTGGGCCGCTATCGGAAACACGATCCCGCGGCCTAAAGCTGTTCTTTCCGTTTCTGCACATTGGTATTTTCCCGCAACTGCGGTTACGGCTGTTTCCATGCCGCGAACTATTCACGACTTCGGCGGCTTTCCGCGCGAACTTTACGAGGTCGAATATCCTGCTCCGGGAGATATCGAGCTTTCACATCGCATCCGGGATCTGCTTGTGCCAACCTCGGCAGAACTTGATGAGCGTTGGGGGCTCGACCACGGAACCTGGTCCGTGCTGTGTCATGTCTTCCCGCAAGCAGACATACCCGTCGTGCAGCTCAGCATTGACGAAACACAGCCGCCGGAATTTCATTATGAGATCGGAAAGCGACTCGCACCGTTACGCGATGAAGGGGTTCTCATCATTGGAAGCGGGAATCTTGTTCACAATTTGCATACCTATGCCTGGGGCAAACACAATGTTGAACCTTTCGATTGGGCTGTGCGATTTGAAAAACAGGTACGGGAATGGCTGCTCAACGAAAACGATGCTGCGCTGGTCGCTTATGAAACTTTAGGACGCGACGCAATGCTCTCAATTCCCACGCCGGAACATTATTTACCATTACTTTACGTCATTGCTGTGCGGAGAAAAGGTGAAAAAGTCAGTTTTCCCGTCGAAGGGGTTGACGGCGGTTCTGTTTCCATGCTGACAGTTCAGTTTGGCTGAGCCGAGACTTTCGTAAAGAGCGCCTTGAAAATAGGACAAGGTGCTTAGAACGCAATGCAGAAGCCCGCAGGTTATTAAGAGCTTAACATTCAACTGCGATCACATTCTGCCCTTGTTCACACGCGGGATCACATCGCCGCTAGAACGCCTCGCCGAAACTGACCTCGCCGGCGATGCGATAGATGAGGCACTTATTCATCAAAATAAAGGTCGGCAGGAACTATTATCAGACCTTGCACATATGGTTGAAATTTTTCGAAATCTCTGACATTCTCGGTTACGACAAAACAATCATGAAGCATTGCCGTTCGTGCGATCAGAGCGTCGTTTTGTTGTTGCTGAGCAGACGTGATCTTGAAGACTTTTCCTTTTGTTGAAGACCTTGCTCCGCGAATCATATTTCGGACAAGTTTTGAGCATTCGAACCAATCGGCAGCCGTCGGAGTTATCAATTTTCCCAACTTTGAAAATGATGCTTTCCACAACGAATAGGTCTGGTATGTTGAAACATCAATGTTAGCGGCAATTAGCTCATACAGCACTACCGAGGAAAGAGCCATTTTGTCAATCATCCTTTCATCCAATAAGCGACCGATAAATATATTGGTATCGAACAGCGGACGCTTATTTATCAACGGGAAGTTCTCCCTCTCGGTATTTTCCTAAACCTTCAAGTACGGCCTTTGTTGTTTCTATCGCCTTCCTTCGGTCTGCGCTCAATCGCTTTGGGAGCGGTTTCAAGTCGGACGCTGTCGGCAGTCGAACATTTCCGTTACCATTCGCTGCACTCTTTGTATTGACCGTTTTCATATGATCATTTTAGCATAACAGTCAATTGGCATATATCTTCAAAACGCTTCGCTAAAACTGACCTCGCCGGCGACGGCGACCTGATATGCCGAGACGCGCCGTTCGAAAAAGTTTGCGAGTTCCTGAACGTCCTGAAGATCCATGAACGAGAACGGATTTTTTGCTCCGTAAACCTTCGGAATGCCAAGCATCGTAAGCCGCTGGTCGGCGATGAATTCGAGGTACTGCCTCATATCGGCGACCGAAAGGCCGGCGACACCGCCGCTCAGGATGTCTTCGGCAAACTGCATCTCGCATTCGACCGCCTCGTCGAGCATTGTGACGATGTCGCGTGTGAGGGCGTCATCGAATAAAGCAGGCTCTTCCTTGCGGACGGTGTTAACCACCTCGAGAGCGAAATTCATATGAGCCGATTCGTCGCGAAACACCCAGTTCGTTCCCGCAGCAAGGCCGTGCAGCAAGCCCTTGGAACGCAGGAAATAAACGTAGGCGAACGCAGCGAAAAAGAACAAGCCTTCGATACAAGTCGCAAAACAAATCAGGTTGAGCAGGAATTTACGACGGTCGTCTGCCGTCTGCAGCGAATCAATGTCCTGGATCGTGTCGATCCATTTCATGCAGAACTCGCCTTTGGTGCGGATCGACGGAATGTTCTCGATCGCCGCAAAGGCCGCAGCACGCTCATTGTGTTCGGGAATGTACGTGTCGAGCAGCGTAAGGTAAAACTGCACGTGCACGGCCTCTTCGTAAAGCTGCCGCGAAAGATACATCCGAGCCTCGGGCGAATTGACGTGCTTGTAGAGATTCAGCACCAGATTGTTTGAAACGATCGAATCGCCGGTCGCAAAAAACGCTACCAACCGGTTGATCATATGCCGCTCCGCCGGAGTCATCTTCGCGCGCAGGTCGGTCACGTCGGTCGAGAAATCTACTTCCTCGACCGTCCACGTATTTTTGATCGAATTTTTATACATCTCATAAAAATCCGGGTATTTCATCGGCCGAAGGGTGAGGTTGAATCCTGGGTCTAGCAACATAAAAATTCATTTACCTTTAAGATTTTTGGGAGCAGCTTTACTCAGCTTTTTAATGCTATCGGCAACAGGCAAATTTTCAGGCATGGTTCCGCCGATCTCTTCGATTGTTTTTCTTACTTTCTTTCCAACCTCGAAATGGGCATCATTTGCCATGTTCTTGCCTTTGATATTCTCGCGGCGTAATTTTTCTTCTGTTTGGGTCGCTCGAAATAAATTAGCGGCAAGCTCGGTGCTGCCCATATGATCGAGGATTTGCTGGTTCTTTTTAAGCCCTTTTCTTGAATGAATGTGCTTTGCGGTCATTCCGCCGTAAAGGCCTTGATAGCCATGATTTTGAAATATCGCATAGTCGAGCGGCTCCACTACTCCGGCATCCTTCGCAGCTTCAGCTAACTGCTTATTGTGTAACGACATTTCCTCCCGAAGAAAAATTCTTTTTTCCTCTTCGGTTTTCAGTTGCCGGTACGACTCCATCTGCTGGATTTCCTGCAAACGAGTCTGTACAGCGAAATAAGTTTGACCGAGGGCGACTATTTCCTTGCTCGAATCCGCGTTTTGTACAATTAGATAGCAAGCGTACCGCGACAACCTGACATCATCGATTTCACGTTTCGCACCCGACCCGATCGGAACCATTGTGAGGATGTCCTCAAAATGGTCTAAGATATTGATTCCACTATTTTTGCAGGCTTCTTTCGCTCTCTCAATTACCGGTATAAAATGCCGAAATTGCGAATACTCAAGCACTCTACCAAGCGACCGCGCCAACCAAAATTCGTTGCCATCATCATCGAGTCGCTTGATCTGTTCGAAAACAGTTCCCGGTGTATTCGATAAATTGCTACTCATTGACAGGCCTCGCAGGCCTCGGGATTTTCGAGCGAACAAACCAACGCCTCTTCGTTGGTGTAAACCTTCTTCTGCACGTCGGCTGGCAAATCACTGGTTTTAAATTCGGCAGTTACCTGTGCGATCTTTGTCGCCGGACGCGAACGCAGATAGTAGGTCGTTTTCAACCCGCGTTGCCAGGCGTACATATACATCGACGAGAGCTTGCCGATCGACGGGCTTTCCATGAAGAGGTTGAGCGACGCCGATTGGTCGATGAACGCGCCACGGTCCGCCTGCATGTCGATCAACGAACGCATCGGCACTTCCCATGCAGTGCGATAGATGGCTTTTAGGTCTGCGTTGAATTCTTCGATCTCCTGCACCGAGCCTTCGGCGAGTTTGATCTTGTTGCGGATCTCGTCGTTCCACAGGCCGAGATCTTTGAGTTCCTTGACTAGATACTTATTTACCTGAACGAAATCGCCGCTCAGCGTTTCGCGTTTGAAGAGGTTCGATACCTGCGGTTCGATGCACTCGTAACAGCCGGCGATCGACGCGATCGTGGCCGTAGGTGCTATCGCGAGCATCAGCGAATTGCGCAGGCCGTTCGCTTTGATCTTTTCGCGAAGGGCGTCCCAACGCTCCGTGTCTGTCGGTACAACGCCCCAAAGGTCGAATTGCAGAACGCCATCGGCAGCACGCGTTTCGGGAAACGCAATGTGTGCTCCTTTTGATGCAGCAAGATCAGCGGACGCATCGAGAGCCGCAAAGTATATTTCTTCCTGTATCTTTGCCGAGATCTTTCGTGCTTCGTCCGAATCAAAAGGCAGACGCATTTGGAAGAAAACGTCTTGAAGGCCCATCACACCTAATCCGATATTGCGCCAGCGGTTGTTCGAATCCGCCGTCGACGGAATAGCGTAATAGTTGAGGTCTATCACGCGGTCGAGCTGCATCACGGCAAGATGCACATTGCGGTTCAGTTTTTCGTAGTCGAAAGCGCCGTCTTTTACATAGCGCGAAACATTTATAGAACCAAGATTACAGACAGCGGTTTCGTTTTCGTTCGTCACCTCGATTATCTCAGTGCAGAGATTCGAAAGATGGACAACGTTCCCGGGCTGCGCCGTTTGGTTCGATTTCCTGTTTGCCGAATCCTTAAAGGTCATCCACCCGTTGCCGGTCTGGGCCATCGTACGCATCATCTTGGCATACAGATCGCGTGCCTTGACTTGTCGAACGAATAGCCCAGCGGCCTCGGCTTCGGTGTAAGAGACCTCAAATTCCTCCCCGTAAACATCCGGAAAATGCGGGACGACCTTTGGGTCAAAGAGCGACCACATTTCGTCCTTCTCGACCCGACGCATAAAAAGATCGGGTATCCAGTTCGCGATATTCAGGTTGTGAGTTCGGCGTGCTTCGTCGCCGGTGTTATCGCGAAGCTCGAGAAAATCCTCGATGTCGGCGTGCCACGTTTCGAGATATACGCAGCACGCGCCCTTTCGTTTGCCGCCCTGATTGACCGCCGAAACGGACGAATCGAGCGTTTTTAGCCATGGCACGATGCCGTTGGAATGTCCGTTCGTTCCGCGGATGAGCGAACCCTGCGAACGGACGCGAGTGTAGGCAATGCCGATGCCGCCCGAAAACTTGGACAGCATGGCGACGTCTGAATACTTCTTGTAGATACTTTCGAGGCTGTCCTGAGGCGAATCCAGCAAAAAGCATGATGAGAGCTGTTCGTGCTTAGTTCCCGAATTAAAAAGTGTGGGAGTGCTAGGCACATATTCGAGGGATGAGAAAAGCCTGTAAAGATCGATCGCTTCGTTAGGCGTTTCGGACAAGCCGCAAGCGACGCGCATCCAGAAGAACTGCGGGGTCTCGATCACGTCGCGCGTGACCGGATTCTTCAAGAGATAACGATCGTATAGTGTGCGAAGGCCAAAAAATTCGAACAAATCGTTGCGGGTCTGGTCTATCGCGTCATTTAACTTGCGGCTATTGTCCGAAACGAACTTGGCGACGCGCTCGGCAATAAGCCCTTCGCGAACGCCAAATGCGATCGATTGAGAAAAGGATTGGATCTCCTGATTGTGAACTTCCTTTTCGATGTACTGATTCAAAAGTCGTGCAGCGAGGCGTGAATATTCCGGTTCTTCGAATATCAGGCTCGCCGAGGTTTGTATGGAAAGCTTGTCGAGTTCGCGCGTGGTCGCACCGTCATAAAGACCGCTGATCGTCTTGGTGGCGATCCGCATCACATCGACGTTGGGAAGATTTGGCGTGCAGCGTGAGATCGCCCGTACGATCTTGTTGATATCGACAGCTTCCGATCCGCCGTTGCGTTTTGTGACACGCATCGTTGTCTGGGTTTCTTCGGTTCGTTTTGCGGCGGCTGTGCTTTGTCCGATGAAGGTGTCCATATCGCGTCAGTGCTTTGCCTCCCGGCCGGTCCAAAATTTGCGTCGCGAATTCGCTCTGCCGCTTTTTGAGGAAAAAGAAATCCCCTCGAACGCCGGAGCACTTCTCCAAGCGGCGTTGTAAATTCCAATCGATTTTCGGGGTTTTGCAGGTGGGCCTCAGCGCAAAAACAAAGGTCGTTCTCCTGCAGTGGGTATAGACTATATTGTGTAAGTAACGCTTTGTCAACACCAAATGTAGTGTTTTTTCATAAAAATGCTAAGTCGTGAAATTACACCATTTAGCGCGCCTGACGTGATAAAGGCGGTTAAATAATCGTGTTGCGCCTGTAAGTTTTTGGAAACACAATATCTTGTGGTGTTTCCCACATGTGGATTTCCAGTTGAACGGCTGATTGCGAACTATTTTGTCTGGAAGAACTTCGGGTGAAACACCTCGGTAATAGTTCCGGGGGCAACATTCTCAAGCGTCAAAATATGTCTTCGATCATTTCAAGGTGTGTAGTACGGCGGTTGTTGAAAGCCCGAATAACAATGATCGAAATTTTCCGATCTGAGACGTTTTGCTGTTTTGAAATATTTGAATCTGCGGTTAGCAATACATCAAAACCATTTGCTTCTGCCAGGGAAATCAACTCGCCGTTTTCTACATCGGCCCAACCGGCCTCAAATGTGGTTGCAACTTCATGGCCCGTGATATCCGACTTTAATCGGCGGTCAAGGTTGTGGTCGAGCAGGATCTTCAATTTGCAGAGATCTCCTTTGTCAAAGATCGTTCCGCAAGCTCAAGAACCTTGATCGCTTGTTCGCGTGTAACCGGCGGAAAGCCTTCAAGAAAATCCTCCAGCGAATCCCCGCCTTCAAGATAATCGAAAAGGTTTTTAATGGGCACACGAGTTCCGGCGAATACGGGAGCACCGCTAACCTTTCTCGGGTCGATTTCTATCACGCCGTTTTTCATAATTGCATTTTAGCATAAGGTTGAATTCTCTAAGATTGCTCAATCAATTTTCGCGAAGCATTACTGGCATATTCAAAAAATTCACTCCGTCCTTGTCTGTAAATCTTAAGCTCCAATATCCGTCTGTCTTCGCGTTAATTCTTTCCACGAAAAGGACCCTTTTAGGAAAGGTGCGAATCCGACCAGGCGGTAATGCGGAGTAGCCGACCGACCACCAAGACACACTCCATTTCCCATCTTTATCTGGTTCAATAAAGAAATATTCGTGTGTTCCAGAATCGATACCAACGTATGTGATCCGAATGTGGCCTCGGCGTTGGTCTTGCAAATGTTCCCAAATAAAATCTCGAACAAGTTTTTCCTGGCAAGGATCATCTACTTGCTGTGCTCTTTTAATTCTAAAAACGCTCGAATAACAAACGATTGTCCCGCCGTCGTCGTATTTGAATTGTTTCTTCTTTCGATCAATGCTCTTACTCCGCAGTTCGCCGTTTTTCCCGATGAAGATACGTTCCGACCCGCCATTAATGCGCTGTTGTGAAAAGCCGAATGAAGAGAACAATAAAAGAATGACTGCGGCAACTGGGAAGGAACGGTATCCGAATCGTTCAATTGCTGACAACAAGCCCGTCATAAGCGAATTCCACATTTTCCGGGAGTAGATTTGAATCACGTTCATACATAACATCGTGGTTAAGATGCGTAAGGTAAGCTCGTCGTGGCCTTATGCGTTCGACATATTCAAGAGCTTCTTCGAGGCAAAGATGCGTCGAGTGCGGTTTGATGCGGACGCAATCGAGGACCAGCACATCCAGATCGCGAAGGCCGTCCATCGAATCAGGCGGGATCGTTTTCAGATCGGTTGCGTATGCAAAATCGTTAAAGCGGTATGCGACGACCGGCAGTTTTCCGTGGATAACTTCGAGCGGCGTAACTTCGATATCTTCGCCGATACAGAATGGCGCATTGTGAACTATCGTGTGCGGGATCAATTGCGGCAGGCCGCCGCCGAAATGCGTCGGTTCGAAGATGTATTTGAAAATGCGG
>PNRO01002085.1_pt1 | contig 24959 bp, 27 predicted proteins | sample 7248581 | NCBI WGS metagenome assembly PNRO01 (sample SAMN08278401, study PRJNA427962) | Gut metagenome, whole genome shotgun sequencing project. | isolation source: gut content | host: Eisenia fetida | place: India:Sub Himalayan Terai region of Darjeeling | collected 2013-11-18 | reverse complement strand
GATTGACCGGCCGATCCGACCGCTGTGGCCGAAGGGGTATCGTCACGAAGCGCAGGGTGTGGCTACGGTCTTGAGTATGGATCCGGACTTTCGGCCAGACATGATCGCTATGATCGCCATGAGTGCGGCCTTTGTGCTGTCTGGCGCGCCATTTGAGGGTCCAGTGGCTGGTTTGCGCGTTGGTTATGATAAAGATGGCAAGTTATCTGCTTTTCTGTCTCTTGAACAGCTCGAAGAAGGCGGCCTTGACCTGGTTGTTGCCGGCACCAAAGACGGTGTCATGATGGTAGAGGCAGGTGCGAGCGAAGTCGATGAGACTGCTGTCACCGAAGCTATCGAATATGCCTTCGAGGCAATGCAGCCGGCTATCAAGCTACAACAGGAGTTAGTTGAGAAAGTCGGTGTTACCAAGCAGGAATATGAACTGAGCCTGCCCGATCCGGCCATCCAAGAGGCTGTTGACCAGTGGCTGGAAGGCAAGTTGGGCGAAGACCTGCGCAAGCCGTACCCAGAGCGCAACGTGCTGGTGCAGCAGTTGCGCGACGACATGTTCGCGGAGTTGGAAGGCAAGCTTGGTGAAGACGAATTCGCGGAGTTGCGCAACCACTATCACGACGCGTTTCAGCTGGCACTGCATAAAGACGTCAGAAAAGGCATTGTCGAAGATAGCACCCGTCCTGACGGCCGTAAGCTGACTGAGGTACGACCACTATCGAGTGAAATCGGGCTATTGCCGCGGGCCCACGGCTCCAGCATCTTCACTCGCGGTCTGACACAAGCTTTGAACATCGTGACGCTGGCACCGACCAGTTTCGCGCAGCTGGTGGATACTATGGAGAAAGAAGGCGAACGCCGCTACTTGCACCATTATAATGCGCCGGGCTACACCGTTGGTGAAGTTAAGCGACTTGGCAGTGCCGGCCGCCGCGAGATCGGCCATGGTTATTTGGCGGAACGTGCCCTGACGGCCGTCTTGCCATCGGAGGCCGAATTCCCTTATGTGATTCGTTCGGTCACCGAGATTATGTCGCAGAACGGCTCGACCTCGATGGCAGCAACTTGTTCTAGCTGCCTAGCGTTGATGGATGCTGGTGTGCCTTTGAAGGCACCGGTCAGCGGCATTGCTATGGGCTTAATGTTGGACGGTGATAAGCCATTCATCCTGAGTGATATTGCCGATGCTGAAGACTTCGCTGGTGATATGGACTTCAAGGTAGCCGGTACAGCTAAGGGCATCACGGCGTTGCAGATGGATATGAAGGTCCATGGCTTGCCTGTTGAGATCTTGCAGCAGGCTCTGCAGCAGGGCAAAGAGGGCCGGGCACATATCCTGGAGCACATGCTGACGACCATCAAACAGCCTAAAGCTGAGATTAGTAAGTACGCGCCGCAGGTCGAATCAATCCAGATTAACCCGGACAAGATCCGCGAAGTCATCGGCAAGGGCGGTGAGACCATCCAGAAGATTACTGGTGAGACCGGCGCCACCATCGACATCAAGGACGACGGAACGGTGATGATTGCCAGTCCGGATGCTGACAGCATCAACGCCGCCAAGCAGTGGGTGCAAGATATCGTGGCCGAGCCGGAAGTTGGCAAGATATATGTCGATAAGCCAGTCGTCAGTGTCATGGACTTCGGTGCCTTCGTACAGATCATGCCAGGCAAAGATGGCCTGGTGCACATCAGCGAGCTGTCTGAAGAGCGAGTGGCTAAGACCAGCGACGTCGTCAAGGAAGGCGATAAAGTTACCGTCAAGCTAGTGGCAATCGATGACCGCGGCCGCCTGCAGCTCTCCATGAAAGCCGCCAAGCGCGAGCAAGAAGGTAAGACGAAACGAGATGATACAGAAGCTGCATAAGTGGCACCAGACCAAACTTGGTTTACTGGTTTTTGGATTGGTTGAGCTGGCTGTAGCCTATGGCTGGGTCAGCTTGGCCATCGACCGCGGGAGTTTCCTGTATTACCTGCTGGCATTGATCTTTTTGGTTGGCGCTCTTCAAAACCTCGTTAAATTAATCGGAAAACTGATCCATGGCAACCAGTCAAAGCGCTAGTATGGTACTGTTCTCACTGTTGGGTACCGTTATATTGTTCGTGGCCTTCGCGGGTATAAGTAAGCTGAATATCTTAGACCGTCACGCTTATGTTCCAGAAGTTGGCTGGCAATGGCCATCTGAGACTAAGCCCCCAAGTACTGATAATTGGGAATATTACGATACTTGCCAAAATAAGAACAAAACAAGCGGTTTTCCACTTGCAGACTGGAGAGGGGCAGCATCTGCAGTCAGATGTTTGCACGCCACAAACCCACTTGCGAGCGGCATAAATTACGCGCTTTATTTTGCAGCGGCCGCCATCTTGTCCACTGGAATAGTAATAGCGATGAAAGAACGTGGAGTTATATGAGCAAGCAAGATGATCTGGATAAAGTTGCCAAGCAAATTGTCGACGATAAAGTGACGCCGGAGCTGGCGGCGGGTGCTACGCAGCTAGTATTCGGGGTTGGCAATCCGGATGCCGATATCGTCTTTATTGGTGAGGCGCCGGGCAAGAACGAGGATCTGAAAGGCGAGCCGTTCGTTGGGGCGGCCGGTAAGTTTCTCGATGAAATGCTGGCCATGATTGACCTCAAACGCGAAGATATTTACATTACCAACATCGTCAAATACCGGCCGCCCAACAACCGCGACCCGCACCCAGACGAAAAGCAAGCTTTTTTGCCATATTTGCAGAGCCAGCTGGAAGTGATCCAGCCCAAGATCATTGTGACGCTTGGGCGACACAGCATGAATTGTTTCCTGCCGGACTTGCAAATCAGCAAGGTCCACGGCCAACCGAAACGTGTCAAACTACACCTCAAAGAGGATAAATCAGACACCTTTGAAGTCGTCATCCTGCCATTGTTTCATCCGGCAGCGGCACTGTATAACGGCGACATGCGCCAGCCGCTGATCGATGACTTCGCATTGTTGCCGGTCGTTTTAGAGAAAATTACAAAATCTTAATCTTATCAATAAGAAAGGATAATTAATGGAACCAAATAACTCAAATAATAATGATAAACCGAAGCGGACACCACGCAATAATAGTGGCCGTGGTGGGCAAAATAGCCAGAAATCGCGCTCTGGCGGTCAAGCTCGATCGAATAACCGTGCAAATGGCAATGGCCGCTCAAGTGGCGGCAAGGCGTCCGCCAAGCCTATCAATAGCAACTTAACCACTTCCCGCGGCCAGGCCGTGCGAGCCCAACGTCGTTCCCAGTCTGACGCTCAACGTATCGCCAGCCAATACCTGGCGGCCGACACCAATGGCAAGCCGAAACGCGCCAATGTCATCGATGACAGTCCACGGCTAAAAATTATCGGCCTCGGCGGTATGGATGGCGGCGGCTCTAAGAATATGATCTTGGTGGAATATATGAATGACGCGGTTATTTTAGACTGCGGGAACGACCTTGGCGTCGACTTGCCGGGCATTAATTACGGTATCGCTGATACCGCCTACCTAGACCAAATCAAGCATAAGTTGCGGGCGTACGTTATCACCCATGGCCACCTTGACCACATTGGCGGCTTGCCGCATATCGTGCCGAAATTCCCGGCGCCAATTTACGGCTCACGTTTCACCATCGGCCGCGTCGAAGAAATCTTCGGCAACTTTGGGCTGCCGATGCCGGAAGGCTTCGAACTGAAGACTGTCACCATGAACGAGAACACCCATGAGCGACTGAAGATCGGTGAATTCTTTGTCGAATTAGTGCGGGTGACGCATTCTATCCCTGGCAGCACCATCATCGTGCTCGATACGCCGGTAGGGCGGATCATCAATACTGGCGACTTCCGGCTTGACCCAAATCCGCTGGACCATGAAAAGACTGATGTTGAACGACTGGAGCAGCTAGGGAACGAAGGTGTGTTAGCGCTGCTCAGTGAGTCGACGACAACGGAGCGTCTCGGCCGCACGCCGTCAGAGTCAACAATCGAACAAAGCTTCAAAGACATCATGGACCAGGCGCCGGGCCGCATTTTTGTCGGTCTCTTCAGCACCAATATGAACCGCGTCCAGATGATCATCAATGCCGCCGTGCACCATGGCAAAAAGGTCGCCATGGACGGCCGCAGCATGGTCAGCACGCTGGAAATGGCCGTCCGTCACGGCTTCGTGCGCATCCCGAAAGGTACTTTCGTGCCAATTGCTTCGGCGGCCACCATGAAAGACCAAGACCTGGTAGTGGTTTGTACTGGCTCGCAGGGTGAGCCAAGCTCGGCGCTGCAGCGCATGAGCAATGGCGAGCACCGTCACGTTAAGCTTAAGGAGCAGGATACCGTTATCCTATCGAGTACGCCGATCCCGTACTCTGGAAACGACGCTAAGATCCGGACCATGGTGGATGAATTGCTTAAGAAAAATGTCCACGTTTTCCGGCATGAAACCCGCGAGTTGGATGGTATCGGGCCGTTGCACGTCTCCGGTCACGCTTCGCGTGACGAGTACGCTGACATGATAAATATGACCAAGCCAAAGTTCTTCGTACCAATTTATGGCGACTTTACGTCCAAGAAATACCACATTGACCTGGCGGTTGAAGAGGGCATTCCGCGTGCCAATACGCTCAACGTTGGCAATGGTGAGGTCATCAGCTTCACCAAAGACAAGATGGAAGTTACCGGCGAAGTGCCGCATGGCACCATCCTGGTCGACCAGACCGGCGCCATCGTCAGCCACGTGGTCGTTAAAGACCGGGTGCTACTGAGCGAAGAAGGCCTAGTGGCCGTGGTCTTAACCATCGATAAGAAGAATGGCGCGCTGCTAACCAGCCCGGACATCATCAGCCGTGGCTTCATTTACATGCGCGATAACGAAGAGATCATGAACGGCCTGCGCGTCGAGCTCAAGCGGGCTGTCCAGCAGCGTTTCAAGCGCATCGACCTGGATCGTTTCAAGGCTGAGCTCAAAGACCACGTCACACACTATCTGTTCGAACACACCCAGCGCAGCCCAATCGTCATCCCGGTGGTTAATATCATCAGCGCTCAGGGTGGTGGTAAAGTTGAGGCTAAGACCGCGGCCGGCGGCAAGACCAAGACAGCCGAAGAAATTGCCGCTGAACAGCAAAAACGCTTCCAAGAGATGCGCGTCCGCCTGCTGACCCAAGACGCTCGGATTGACTAGGCGACTTGAGCTACTTCTGCAGCTGGTCGTAAGACCATTGTCAAACCATCTTCATTGACTGCATGTTCCCAGCCCCAGTGACCAGTGTCTCTGCGATGGGTGCTGGCTTTTTGAGAAGCTGCGCTGTCATACGCTAAACGCCCGGCAAACCGGGGCGCCCTATTAAAGAGAATCATTGTTGAGTGGCGGTCTATTAAGCTCAAGAAATAATCTGGTGCAATTTTGCGAGGTGCTTCACCTACAGGGAGCCGAAGTTCAATGTCGCCATTCTCACTGAGGTGATCAATGACCTCAGAACTTAGTCTTGCAGCAATCTCATACGCCTGGCTACTGGCTTGCTTCTCTCGATGTCTTTGAAAAGGATGAAAACCCATACAGACGATTCTAAATCATTAAAAGTTAATAATGCAAGCATGAGCGGATTGACTAAAGTTGTAAAAATTGCTATAATATAACGTAGGCCTCATTTTAGAGGTCAGAACTGGTATAATTATAGTAATGGCCCAAAAGAAAAAAACAGTTAAAAAGAAAGCTGCCCGGGGTGCCAAAGGCGCCGCCAAGACGGCCGCGGCCGAACAGTCTGGTTTCTGGCCACTAGCTGGCGCTATCGGCTTGCTGATATTAGCTTTCTTATTGTTGCTCGGCGGTTTCGGTATTGGCGGACCACTACCAGTTAATTTATTCAAAGGTGCCTATTGGCTACTTGGCTGGGTCGCCTATGCCGCACCGGTGGCGCTGGGCTACTGGGGTATCCATAAATTTATCGCTGAAGATAAGCAGATCCCGCTGGAGAAGTTTGTCGGTATGTGGTGCGTGCTGTTGTTTGCCGCGTGCTGGGCGCATGTCAGTTTCGCGACCCAGACCGCGGGCGGCACCTGGCAAGGCGGCCACGGCGGGCAGGTGGGCGCCATCATCGGTAACATCGTATTGACGGCGCTCGACAAGGTGCCGGCCGCCCTGGTCTTCCTGGTATTGACGGTCGTGGCGGTCTTCTTCGCCTTTGGAATTGACCTGAAAAATATCCTGAAACTCGGTAATTTGTTTAAAAAGCCGGAAGGTGAAGGCGAAGAGGATTTGGCCGCGCTGAAAGCCAAGGCCGGCGACAATTTCCAGCTCAATGAAGGCGTGCCAGTAGTCCATCACAAGGGTGACCCGCAGCCAGCTAAATTGGCCAGCCTCAAGAATACTGCCGAGAAGCTGACGAATAAGGAAGACCATAGTGCCCTGACTACGGCCAGTGATCCGGACTGGCAATTCCCGGGCATTAATTTATTGAACCAGAAGCAGGATAAAGCCGACGCTGGCGACGTCAATGCCAATGCCCAAACGATCCACCATACTTTCGAGAACTTTAATATTGACGTTGAGATGGAGGGCGCTAACATTGGTCCGCGAGTGACGCAGTACACGCTGAAGCCACCAACTGGGGTCAAGCTTACGAAAATCACGGCACTGGAGAATAACCTGGCGCTTGACCTGGCAGCGCACAGCATCCGCATGGAGGCGCCAATCCCCGGCAAACGGGCGGTTGGTATCGAAGTACCGAATGTGAAATCAGCTACGGTGCGCTTAAGCTCCATCCTGACCGCATCAGAGTGGCAGAAGCAATCTGGACCCCTAAGTTTCGCTATTGGTAAAGACATTTCTGGCACCCCAGTCGTAGCTGACCTGGCGAAGATGCCGCATCTCTTGGTCGCCGGCCAGACTGGTTCCGGTAAGTCGGTCATGATCAATGACATCCTGACCAGCTTGCTGTACCGTAATTCGCCAGCCGACCTAAAGCTTATCTTAGTTGACCCGAAGCAGGTTGAACTAAAGCCTTATGACGAGATCCCGCACCTACTGACACCAGTGCTGACAGAGCCGGAAAAATGCATCAGTGCCTTGAAGTGGGCGGTGGCTGAGATGGAGCGCCGCTACAAGGCGCTGGCTGACGAGCGCAAGCGCAACATCGTTGAATATAATAAGGCTAAGCAAGAGGAGGGTATGCCATACATTGTCATCGTCATTGATGAGCTGGCTGACCTGATGATGATGGCAGCCCGTGATGTCGAGGCTCTCATTGTCCGTATCGCCCAAAAAGCCCGTGCTGTTGGCATCCACTTAGTGCTAGCCACGCAGCGGCCATCGGTTGACGTTATTACCGGCCTCATCAAGGCTAACGTGCCGGCGCGCATTGCCTTCACGACGGCTTCGCAGGTGGACTCCCGGACTATTATCGACCAGATTGGTGCCGAGAAACTGCTCGGCCAGGGTGACATGCTACTAGCTACGGCCGATATGCCGAAGCCACGGCGTATCCAAGGCGCTTTTATCGGCGATGATGAGACTAATAAGGTGACGGACTTTATCCGTATGCAACGGCCGCCGCAATATGATGACGAAGTTGTCTCGCAGCCGGTTCAGCTGAACGGCAAAGGTGGCATTGTGGCTGACGCGAGTGGTGTTGATGATGATATGTTCCGGGATGCCGTACGGGTGGTCGTTGAGAACCGTAAGGCCAGTACCAGCTTGCTGCAACGCAAACTGCGGATTGGCTATGGCCGGGCTGCCCGCTTGATCGAGGAGATGGAAGAACAAGGGATTATTGGCCCGGCCGACGGCTCGCGGCCGCGCGAAGTGCTGGTGAGCTCAGTTGATAGTGTCTTTGGCGGCGGCGAGCCGTCGGCTGCCGACAACCTCCCTGAAGAATCTGATAAAGACACCTACCTTAACCGCTAAATTCTCGAGGCCAGCTTGCCAAAGAGCACAATGCTCAAGCTATGAATAGGGCGGCTTTAGTTATTTATCAGGTTTGATAATTCTAATCCGTCCTCTATTTTGTGGCTCTGAGCCGATAAATAAAGAACCGGGGTTTCTAGAAAGTAACTCACGCATCATGTCGTGTTGTTCTGGTGGAATAATGTCTCCAACTTTATAAGGCGTTTCGGCTGGCCCGTCGGATGACCATCGCCTCGCAGGTCGTTCCATTGGATCTGTTGGTTGCTTGTTGCGTCTAAACACACTAACCTCCCATAGATACTATTTACCTAACTATACTAAGCACTTGTTAGCTCAGCAATAGTCTTTTACAATTATTACATATTCCAAAACTGCAAAACGGAGGGAAACGCAGTGCCAGGGGAGAAACAAAAATATATCGAGGATATCCGGCAGCAGGATGCCCCGCCAGCTACGCGTGTCTCGCCGGGCACGCGTTTTTCATTGCCGGGCAAGCAGCTCGGATCAGAATTTATTTTTGATGGCGCCGTTGAAATTCCCTGCAGCCCTATGGGTTACCCGATGAGTCCGGTCGAAGTGTCCACCGGTGTCCCACTGCCGATAGTCGGCCCTCGAGGCAAGACGCCCAACCGGCACCACACCTTCTTTTACGAGTACGACTATACCAGCAGCAGTCTCGGCCGGCAGGCGGTTCGGCTGTCGCGGATACAGCGGGTCGGCCGCTATGTCCATGAGGCCATGTTTCATCAGATTTTTGACGGTACGGCCTTTCCAACGAGCGAGTCCCGGGAGTGGGAGATTACCATCCTCAGCCTTGCTGGCTACGTGCCGGACTTGGGGGTGAAGTTCAAGCAGGGTGAAGCCCGTGTGCGGGAGCTGTCTATTAAGGAGCGCAAAAGATTACGCCGTTCGGACATCATACTGCAGGATAAGCCATCAAAAGAGTTAGGTAAGATCGGTGAATTCCTACTGCAATATGCTTACGAGCATATGAGGGATGGCATAGAGCCGCTCTGGGTAGAAGAATTCCTGGCTATCTCCGGAGCGACGCATAAAGATGAGCTATGGCCCCGTAAATTGAAGCTGGCCGAGAAATTGGCCAACCGGGCGATAGATGTCGCGGTCGACCCTGTCCGTCCGGTCTTTGCGCAAGCGCACCGGCAACGAAAACTCAGAAACGGCTCTCCAGACAGCGCCTGGCAAGTAGTCAAAAACAAGGTGGCCAAGCGTATCCCTAAGGAAATTGGCCTTCTAGAAGAGAGATTAGCCGCCCAGCTTTGAGTATACCGGCTTGACTGACAGGGGTCGATACGGTATAATGCAACGTACTATCAAGCTTCAGTTCGCATCCCCTCGTGAGTGCGGGCTTTAACCAAAGGAAGGAGTGCGTAATGAGTGATGTGAACCAGTACGAAATCGCCGTATTGTATCACCCTGACCTGGAAGTCGACCTGACCAAGGCTGAAGACCGGGTCAAGAAGATCTTTGCCGACAACGGCGGCAAGGTGACGGCTACGGACAACTGGGGTAAGCGCAAGCTAGCTTACACCATCAAAGGCAATGAGCACGCGGTTTACGTGTTTTATACCGTGGAATTGACGGGTGCTAGTGTCCAAAAGATTGAGCAGACGCTGAATATTACCGACGAAGTGATTCGCTTTTTGATTAGCCGCCCGGACCTCAAAGCCATTGCTAAGGCAGAAGCCTTGAAGGCTGAGAAGGCCAAAAAAGCGGCTGAGCGTGGCGATACCAGCGACACGGACGAGAAAACCGAAGAGAAGTCTTAAGTAATTCTTAAAAATTCCAAATGGCAATTTGCTTACGCTTGACGATGGTTTGGGCGCGGGCGTACGGTAAAGGTACAATTTAAACGAAGACATAGGTCTTATAAGGAGAAAGAGGTACAACATGGCACGAAGTCTTAACCAAGTAACGTTAATGGGCAACCTGACCCGCGACCCCGAGTTGCGGCAGACGCCGACCGGTCAGACGGTCACTAACTTTAGCCTGGCGCTAAACCGGGCCTACAAAGACCAAAGCGGCGAATGGCAGGAAGTTACGGATTACATTGATATCGTTTGCTGGGGGCCGCTAGCCGAGCGGGTTGCACAATACCTAAGTAAGGGCCGGCGTTGTCTCGTGCAGGGTCGTCTACAGAGCCGTTCGTGGGAGCAAGAAGGCCAGAAGCGTAGCAAAGTGGAGGTCTTGGCCAACGACGTGACATTCCTGGATAGTCGCGGTAGCAGTGACGATAACGGCGGAGGTACGCCAGCTTCAACGAGCAGTTCAGCTGTTGCGGACAAGCCGAAGCCAACGAAAAAAGCTAAGAAAGACGATGTCGTGATTGAAGATATTGGCGATGAACCTATTAATTTAGATGACATTCCGTTTTAAAACGGTTTCAGAGTAAGGGAGATATATGGCAAAGATCTTTAAACATAAGACCGATGTAGCATTTTTTGACTACAAGGATTTTAAGACCTTGCAGCGCTACGTTAATGTCTACGGGCAGATTGAGAGCCGCAAGAAGACCGGCCTGACTGAAAGCCAGCAACGCCGATTGTCGGTTGCAATCAAGCGGGCACGGCACATCGCGCTGCTACCATTCGTAGCGCATAACTAAGAGGTCGCAGGATGGCACTAAGCATCACTGACCTCAAGAAGGGCACACTCTTCCAATGGGAGGGTGAACCATTCCGCGTGGTTGACTACAAGCAGAAAGTAATGGGTCGCGGCGGCTCGATCGTCAACGTACGGATCAAGAGTTTGCTTGATGGCAAGGTCTTGGAGAAGACATTCAAAGGCAACGAGCAGCTCGATCGAGCCGACGTGACCAGCCAAGCGGTACAGTACCTGTATGGCGATGGTTCAAACTTCTTCTTTATGAACCAGGAAAGTTTTGAACAATTCGAAGTGCCGGCTGATCTGGTGGGCGATTACGCTGGCTATATTAAAGAAGGCGACTCTGTGCAGCTGCAATTTTTTGACGGGCGACCGATTAGCGTGGAGTTGCCCAAGAATGTGCCCTTGGAGGTCACCTATACCGAAGACGCTGTAAAAGGTGACACCAGCACATCGATTACCAAAGATGCGACACTTGAGACTGGCCTGACGATCCGAGTGCCAGCTTTTATAAAACAGGGTGATCTCATCTCTGTTGATACAACTAGCGGTGCTTACCGTGAACGCGTGAAGGGTTGATAGCCTTCATGAAGACACGACTGGACCAAAGATTGGTCGAACTAGGGTTGGTAGCAACGCGTAGTCAAGCCGAGAGTTATATTAAGCTTGGACAAGTGACTGTCAATGCCAACACTATCACTAAACCGGGATTTTCGGTCAATGACAATGATAAAATCACGTTGACTGCATCAGAACAGTACGTAAGCCGGGCTGGCCTTAAATTGGCTTCGGTCGTTGAAGCGCTTGGGCTGGATTTTAAGGACAAGGTAGTGCTCGATATCGGTAGTAGTACGGGCGGCTTCACAGACTATGCTTTGCAACACGGTGCCCAGAAAGTAATTGCTGTCGATGTTGGCACTGGCCAGCTGCACCGCAGCCTGCGGACTGATAAGCGGATAGAGCTTCATGAAAAGACTGATATCCGTGATTTTACGGCCAGTGCCAACATCGACCTTGTCTTGGCTGACGTATCATTCATCTCACTCCGTGAAATACTGCCGAGCGTCAAACAATTTTGCTCAAAGACTACGCGAATCGTAGCCATGGTTAAGCCGCAATTTGAGGCTGGCCAGAGCGCGCTGAAGCATAAAGGCGTTATCAAGAATGACCGGATGCGCCGCGATATCCTGCAGGACTTCGAACAATGGGTTAAGAAAGATTTCATAATTATCGACAAAGCTGATTCGCATGTGAGCGGCAGCAAGGGCAATCGGGAGCGCTTTTACCTCTTACGAAAAGCATAACTGGAATGCTACACTGCAGGCATGTATTTTGCTTCGCGCTTGCAGGCCGGGCGTATGCTGGCGACCCAACTTGCTAAAAAGTACCGTTATGAAAATTGTGCGGTGATGGCGCTGGATGATGGCGGCGTGATGGTCGGTGCCCAGATTGCCACGCGTTTGCATTGTGTACTGACAATGATGGAAAGCGCCCAGATCAACCTACCGCGCGAGCCTGACGCTATCGCTGGTATCACCGCTGCCGGCACAGTCGCTTATAACAAGCGTTACTCTCAAGGCGAGCTCGACGAACTGATCGGTGAGAACTATGGCTATATCGAGCAGGAAAAATTAACCCGAATGCACGAGATGAACCAGCTGCTCGGTAGCAATGGAACGGTTAATAAGGATTTGCTCAAGGGACACAGTGTCATTATCGTGACCGACGGCCTGAAGACGGGCTTTCCGGTCGACCTGGCGGCGGAATTCCTGAAACCCATTGAGATTGAGAGAATGGTCGTTGCCGTACCGTTCGCGAGTGTTAAAGCGGTTGACCGCATGCATGTCCTGGCCGATGACCTGTACTGCCTAAACGTCATCGAGGATTATATGGACACTGAACACTATTATGACAAGCAAGATGTGCCGAACCACGATACTGTGCTAAGAACCATTGAGCAAATTATCCTGCAATGGAAGTAAGGGGTTGTTGGGGCAAACAGCTACGCTAGATGCTTACGAAGGCCATCTGGGTCGCGCAGCACGATTAGCGACTGCTTATTCTTCAGGAGGCCTTTACGTTCCAAGGCAGACAATTCGCGGCTAGTAGTTTCGCGGGTAGCGTTAACCGAGCTGGCAATATCCTGATGCCGTAATGGTACTTCTATGAGTAGTCCGTCAGCAGTCTTCTTCCCGAAGCGTTGGCTCATAGTTAGCAGAAAGGAGATAATGCGCTCGCGCACGCTACGGTACTCTAGGTTGAGGATTCGCTCGCTGTGCAGCCGGTACATCTCGATGGTCATATCAACGACCGGCGCCAGCGCCTCCGGTTCTTTACTGATGAAGCCAAGGAAATCTTGGCGTTTCAGCTGCCAAGTGGTTGTTGGCGCCAGCGCCTGATAAATAACATGCCGTTCTTGGCCGGTGATGGCCCAGATCAAGGGAAAGATTTCATCGGCCTTGCGAATAATCAGTAGGTTTTCTTCATTGTACTTGGTGATGTCGTAGGCCTTGACCAGGCCTTGGTAGATATAAAAAATGCCCGGCGGCGTGTCGCCCGGGCGGATGATAAAGTCACCTTTACGAAAGGTTTGTTTAAGGCCGCGCGTCCTGAACAGGTCCACCAGTTCCGCTGTCTGCTTCAGCGTGGCCAACATAGGTTAATTATGATAAGTAGGAAATTAAAAGTCAAATATTAACTCCTTCAGCAGCTCAAATCCCAGGGGTTAAAGCGCTCATGCCGCTATAAAATATGTGACAAAAATCTCAGTTAAATAGTGAGGAATTTCACCAACTTCTCAGTCGGTTAGCAGTATGATAAGAGTGCTAAGGCGGGAGGATCACCATGGTTACCAAGGAATCCGTAGATGAGCAACTCAGCAATATTGGCTTCAACCACTATGGTTGGGGACGGACGGAATTACGCGAACTGCCGAATATCATCTTGCCTGACGAAAAAATTAAAGATTGCGTGAATGGCATCTATGAGGGTGGCTTCGCTTTGCTTGTCGCCACTAATTTGCGGGTACTGTTGGTGGATAAAAAGCCGTTGAATTACCTGACGGTCGAGGATCTGCGGTTCGATATGATTAACGAAATTGATTACAGTCATCGGCTGCTCGGCGCGCGTATTAGCATCTCGACCGGTTCCAAGAACCTGCGTTTCACGAGCTTTAACCAGCCGCGGTTACGCAAGTTAATTGGCCATGTCCAACACTCTATGGCTGAAACCAAGCTCAAGCAGTCTGAGCACCAAAAAGACCAGAACCTTCACCTGGAGCAGATTAACCAGCAGCTGCAAGCGTACTTGTTGGCGCAACACCAGCAGCAACAGAAATTGCAGGAGCAACTGCGAGCCGGCAAACCAGGACAGGCAACTATCGAAACCCTCCAGCCTGATCCACAGCTGGCCGACTACTTGTTCGCGCAGAGCTTACTGGCGCAACACCAGTACCAAGGCCAGCAAAACGGAGGTCAAGATGGGCAGCCGCCTACGGGTGCGAGCGCTGTGCTACCCACTGCTGCTCAAGCACCGCCGCGATGGGAGCCATCAATGCGGCCAGCGACCGATGACCTATATGCTGAGGGCGTCCAAGAAGTATTTGGTAAACGCGCGCAGGCTCAAGCCGCCCAGCCGATGGGTCAGGTAGCTCCAAGGGTACAGCCAAATACTGCCCAACAACCATCAAGCCTGTCCCCGTTGTCGCCATTGATAACGCCTTTGCAGCTCACAGGCAGCGCTATCCAGCACGCACTGGATGTCAATCCGCTGCGGATCGCTTACTCGAGGTTGCCGATGGCAATGAGGAATAAACGGTTTGGCCGGCCGTCGTTCCATGCCCATAGCCAACACGGGACTGAGGTGGAGGGCATACAGAGCGGTACCGATACCACCGTGCCAGCCCATCCTTAGGGTTACTACTTGGAGACGTTGAACTTAAATTCAACCACATCATCGGGTTGCATGATATAACTTTTGCCTTCGGTTCGGACTTTGCCGGCGCCGCGGGCGGCCGCCAGCGAACCAGTGGCGACCAAGTCGTTATAACTGACGATATCCGCGGCAATGAAGCCGCGCTCAAAGTCACCATGGATGGCGCCAGCTGCCCGTGGCGCTGTCGCGCCTTGGGGGATGGTCCAAGCTCGGACTTCCTTTTCACCGGCTGTCAGGAAACTCTGTAAGCCGAGTGTGCCGTAGGCGGCACGGATGAGCTGGATTAGGCCAGACTCCTGCTGCCCATAACTTGTCAAAAGTTCAGCGGCATCGCTCTCGTCGAGATCCTTTAATTCATTCTCCAGCTGAGCGCAAATAAAGAGGGCCGGTGATGGCGCGACTATTTTTCGCAGCATAGCTCGCTGCTTCTCGTCGTTCAAGCCATTCTCGTCGAGATTGAATACATAGATAATCGGCTTGGCGGTTAACAGCTGCAGATCAGCAATATGCCCAACATTAATGTCAGTTTGGGCCCAGACTGGTTGCCCGTCGTTTAAAAAAGTATTCACCTGCTGGTATGTCGCAACAAGCGGCTGCAATTTTGGGTTAGCCCGGCTCTCCTTTTCGAGTTTCGGCAACCGTTTGGCGACTGTTTGCAGATCGGCCAGGACGAGTTCGGTATTGATGGTACTGATGTCTTTGGCTGGGTCATGACGCTCGTCGACATGGGTGACGTTGGCGTCACCAAAGGCGCGTACTACTTGCACGATAGCGTTCGTGCTGCGAATATGCGCCAGGAACTGGTTGCCGAGGCCTTCGCCTTCGCTGGCGCCGGCCACGAGGCCTGCGATATCGGTGAACGTGACGGTTGCTGGTACGACCTTGTCGGCATGGTACAGTTCTGCCAACTGGGCTAACCGCTTGTCCGGTACCGGTACGATACCAGTATTTGGCTCGATGGTAGCGAAGGGGTAATTGGCCGCTAAGATGTTGCTGCCGGTGAGCGCGTTAAAAAGGGTGGACTTGCCAACATTAGGCAGGCCAACGATGCCAATGCTCAACATTTAACCCAACCTCACGTTCGTTTTCCAGATGATTTGCATAAATTGAACTTTCATTATTATTTATAGTTCCACCGTTTGGCGTAGCCAGCAAAGGGATACGTCCCCAAATGCTAATCTCTTGTTTCGTCGCCACAATCTTGGTTATAACTTGCTTAATTATCGCTTTCTTCTCTGTAAAATTCAAGTTATCAACACGTTTTACGGTTGCGTCAAAGTATTGTTCAACACTTATTGGCTTCTGGTTCGCTATTTCGTCCTCTAGGGCGGAGATTTCTGCTACTAGGGCTTCACGCTTGTCATTCAGGCCATACATCACATCTTTGTAACGGCGTTCGGACATAATACCTTGCCCGTAGGCTTTGTCGTAGCGACCTTGCTCGTCATCTTGTTTCTTGAGCGTCTTATGCAGTGCGTCTAGCTGACTTTGCAATGGGGAAGTGCTCTGACGGCGTTTTGCTTGTGCAATGACCAGTTGAGGGTTAAGGAGCAGCTCTTTGATGTTACGCCACACCAGTGCGTCAAACACAGGTACGTTGATACCTTGCTCGTGACACTCACGCTCTAGAGGAAACTTGCTCAAACGATCCGTGCAGCGATAATACGAACTACCGTTGCTTACAGGGTCGCCAGTACGAGCCATGCCACAGGTACACTCGATTAAGCCAGCAACAAGATAATTATTTACGCTGTTATTGCGAGTATTTGTACGCTTGTTCTTCTCAAGCTGGACTTGGACTTTGTTGAACAGGTCAGGGGTGACAATAGCTGGTACAGTGACATGGAACCATTCTTCCTTTGGACGGCGTTTACGGCTGCCTTTTTGTACCTTACGATATTTCAGGTCTGGGTTCTGCGGATTCTTGGTAGGTACACTCTCGCTCTTGTTGTAGTAGTGGTCGCCCATGTAAGTGCTATCACGCACCATACGGTCTAACGTGCCACCACTCCATTGGTCACGCCTACCTTTAGGCGGTGCGATACCCATTTTGAATAGCTTGCGTTTCACTTCGTGCTTAGACACGCCAGCGGCGATCCATTCAAATATCTGCTTAACGACCTTAGCTTGCTGTTCGTTAATGTCAAAGTACCCGTCACGAGCGTCAGGACCAGTCTTAATACGAGGGAAGTAGTCATAGCCGTACTTTGGCTGGTAGCCGAGTAATTTCTTGTTTTCGCGTACCTTACGAACCTTGCCGATACGCATACGTTCGGTTATTTTGACACGCTCGTATTCATGGAAGATTCCCATAACGCTACCCATAAGAACTTCTTCGGTTGTTTGACCGTTGATGTCGTGTAGGCTTATACACTCAATGCCACACTCACGGAGTTCTTCTAAGATAATCTCTTGGTGGACGAACTTGCGAGATAGGCGTCCACGGTCATAGACGTACAGTACATCGAACTTACCCTCACGAGCGTCAGAACGCATGCGGTCTAGGTCTGGGCGTTCGATAATCGCACCACTCCAACCCTCGTCCTTGTACTCGTAATCTGTTATTAGCGTTATGTCGGAGTCTTTGTTTACACGCTCCATAATCTCTATTTTTTGATTGTCGATTGTTTGTTCTTCTTCTTGACCAGCCGTGCTGACACGCATATAAATTGCTGCTTTTTTCATTTTTTCTTCCTCGTAGAATGGTCTGCTATGAATTTCTGCAAAGCCGTTTCGCTTATGCGGTAACCCTTGCCCAACTTAATGGCTTCTAGTTTCCCGCTTTTAATGTAGGTGAGTACGCTTTGCCAGTGGACTTGCAATATGTCTGCAACTTCCTGAACCGTATGAAATTTATAGCTAACCATGTTAATCTCCACTTTAATGATTTGTAAATAATTGTCAATGCTAATCCGTTTAATTCACTTTATCTAGCTCCTTTTCTACCTGTTCAAAAAGTTCGTTGAAGATTTCGTCTAAGACGTTGAACTCGTCTTCCACCACCACATACTCAATCGTCGGTTCTTTTTGCGGCGCAGTTACTTTCTTTGTCTTCATAGCTTCCACCTAGTGCTAGTAAGCAATACAGAATAGAAACCAATTAAGTTATTTATTAAACAGAAATTTACTTTATTGGTAACTGTATGCTGTATTGGTAAGTTACCTATATAGGTCTTTTTTCTATATAGAGACCTAAGAGATATATAGCCATGCTTGTTACACATCTTGAACCTCGTCAGTCTTAGGCTTGACGTAATTTGCGCCAGGGAAAAGTGCTTCCAGCTTATGGTCGTAGATGTACTGGTCTACGGCTCTCATGGCAGCGTCTCGTATGAGGTCTAGAAAGGCACTCTCACCGCGAAACTCAATTGGTTCAGCAAAGCTCTTACCGATCCAGAACTTGGGCATCTGAAACCACAGGCCATCGTATTTAATTGACGGGCGCACCGTACAGTGGGCAACCCACATTTTTAAGCTCGGAATGGCCACTTTAACGTACAAAATACTCTTGTTGAGGTTCTCTGCGTAGACCTCAGCCGTGATGTCAGTTGTATCTATATACATGACGGCCTCCCCATGATGTTGTGCCAGACTAGGTGTAACTGGTCATGCCACTCACTCATGTCGGTACACTTGCCGCAGAACGCTTCATCAAGCTGTGCTTCGTGCAAGACGTCGTTTAACGATTTCCGACGGTACTGATTGAGTACAAATGTTTTACGCAACCAGCTTGGCGTTTTACGCTCGTATTGCTTATAGAGCCACCGTGTGTGTTTGAACTGCTCATTACTCAACGTAATTTGCGTTTTAGTTTTAGCCTTACTCTGTGAAGTCGTGCCTAAAATCGGTGTTTGGGTATTAAGAGCATAATTTATGCGTCCCGACCCGTTCCGCTCATTAGCGGCGCGACTTTCTTCCTTAAAGTTTTTCATTATATTTATCCTCGGTTTCGGAACGCCGACGGGTTCGCTATTAGTCGGCGGATTCCTGCGAACCTATATCGAGGATATTTCAAGCAATGACGATAAATACTAGTATCGTTTTAAGTCGTACTAAGTCGTTTATTTAGGGGTTTTTACGTTCTTTTTCGTTTCGTTCGTATTCTTCAAGGATTGGTCTGGTTTCTTCGTGCTGTGCAAGTAATGCCCGCATTTCTTCACTTATTGGTTCATCGGATTCGGGCAAGTCATAATCGTATTCGAATATGTGCTTCTTCTCTGCGCCCAGCTTCTTTAGTTGCTTTTCTAATTCGTTGGTGTCTATGCGTTCTTCGTCTGCGGTTCGGCGATGTACTTCTGGGCGAAATAGCACACCGTCCTTATGGGCAATCGGGAAGAACAGTTCTTTTAGTGTTCCAATAATACCCATATCGCCTAACACGCTACTAAAGTTACGAGTTAATTGGCCTAGCTCTGGTTTAAATAGCTCGTTCGGGTGTTTTACCGCTTGCTCCATAAGTTTTCGTGGGGCAGAACCGTTCTGTGTTTTCTTAAGAATAAGCACACCGTTAATCACAATGTTGCCATTGTCTGCGTAGTTAAGCGTAAATTTTGAGATGTAGTATTCATCAACACGGTTCTTCTTGGGGCGACCAGCTTCCTTTTCATGTAAGCGATCCACCAAAGCACCAATAATTTTGTCGGCTTCATCAACAATCTTTTGCTGTTGGGGTGTAAAGTTGGGAGTTTCGCTATCCGCAATAATGGCTAGCCGATTGAGTTGGGCGATATGAGTGAAGTCCTCTTGGTTTTTATGTTTGTTGCAGTAATCGTTTATGTTTAAGTCATTGCTTTCAATGGCGTTGAATACAGTCCATGTGGGTTTGGTTTTAGGATCGTCGCTTAATTTTGAGAGGGCTTCGTTATTGGCGTAGAGCTTCTCAAGTTCATGCACTACTAATACATACGGGCGATTTAAGGGTTTAACGCTTTCAGCGTACTCTGAATAAGGTTCATCAGTGTTGTAAAGCCGTGAGATTTCCGTGACAAGAATAATCAGGTGATTGGCCCGTTCATTAAGCTCTCTGGCTACTGCGTAATCGTTATTAGTGGTTGAACCTTTAGGCATGGCAATGTTACTTCCTACAGTTACTGAATATTATAAGTTACTTTGATGGAAGTTGCGGGCAGACCGAAATATGGGCAAAAAAAATTCCTAACGCTGGTCATGCCAGTACGCACGAATTGGATGAACGGGCTTATGCCCGCTGGAAGACGCTAGGAGTTCGTAGGACTTGCGGAGTAGTGCTAGGATGGTAATTACTATGGCTTTGCTGATAACTTTGATCCTCCTCGCACTCCTTGCTTTGTTTTATAGGAGGGCTAAGCGGGTTGAGCCGTCAAGAACCGAGAAGCAAAAGCAAACTGACGAACTCATAACCGCTATACTGCCGACAATCAGAAACGATAAATAACGTCTAGCACGCACTCCACCTCTGTATAATTAGTAGTAGACGTTAATACAAAACAAAGAGGAGTTTTCATGCCAATTAAAAAGGCTGTTGGTCGTCCCCACAAGATGGACTATCGGGTAATGATAAGGGTTGCAGATGCCTTGCAACACAACGCCAGCATAAGTGAGGCAACTGCTTTTGCGGGCATAAGTCGCCAATCCTATTATCACTACTTGAACAATAATTCCGTTTTTCGTGAGAAGATGGCGATTGCCAAAAGTAATCAGGATAAGGTGGTTATGAGTTTTCTGACAACATGGTAGCTTAACCAGTCATTTTTACTGTGTTTTTAGGGTAAGTGCTGTCAGGTTATAGATATTAACAATGCATTTCTTGCTAAGATTATAAATATGAAGAAATTTATCGCCACTAACATTAGTTACATATACCAATACTTTGACAAGAATAAGAGCTTGCTTGAAACATTCTCTTTCCTAATGGTTGCACAGTCATTTATTTACAGTTCGGACCTTAAAGACGTTGGCGTGCAAAGTGTGAACGCGTTCAAAATAGTGCTTTGGATCATGATATTTTTTGTAATCATACTGTTGCAGGTGAGCACTGCCGTTGAGCTATACAAAGAAAACGGAGTAATTTCGGGCAGAATACTAGAGGGCGCTAATTTTATGAAAGTCATTATGCGTTTGCTTACTCTTGTATTGCTGATTGCCGCAGTCCCGATATTTATTAAACAAATACAGATAAGTATGCATAATAACTTGTTCTCGGTTTTCTATGTTTCACTTGCAGTTGTGGGTATTTTTGAGCTTACAGCGTTTCTTGTTGCTCATATGCTGCCAAAAAGCCTAACCCGACATCACAGCGAATAGAATAATCTGCTAGACCACTAACTGAATTTGACAATAGTACAATCTTGTGCTACTCTTAATTAAGATTATTTAAAACAAAAAAGTAATACTAAAATAACTATGAACGCCACCCAGCCATTGTATGAAGCCTACCGTCAAACGGTACAAGAAGGCGGCCTAACTCCGAAAGATGTCCTTGATCCTGCCCAGCGTAAGGAGCAAGTTGCCGAGTACTTGGCTCATCTGCAAACCGCCAGCCTTGAGATTGAAGCTCCGCTTGAACCAGCGGTAGTTGACGACTTTGCATATGCAATGCTGAACCGCGAAGCACCCCTAGAGGACAGGCGGCTGCACGCCAACCGAGCCTTTGATATGGCTAAGAAGTCTGCCTTTGAGCATGTGCCGTCTGTGCGTGGTCTCAATATGGCTGCGGTATCTGAACGGGCAGATAAGTTGTCCCTACAAGCGGTAGATATGGTAGTAGAGGGTGCTTCTAGCTATCCTGCGAAGACGGGCAACATCTCAGAAATGCGTGACCAGCTTGCCAATCTGCTGTACCCAGAAAAGAAAACACCAGAAGATAAAGCGGTGGCGGCTACCGCCATGTTTAACGTGCTGCAACCTTATTTAGTTGACCGAGTACTAGAACTTGATATTTATGATCCCGCTAAATTGCAGGAGCAGGTACAGGAGCTACGCCAAGACGTTGCTTTAATGCAACGCTTCCATAACTCAGTTTCGTATTTAGCAGAGTTCACACTGACAGGAAAAACCACTAAATCTCACGCCGAAATCGCCGATAAGCTGTTTGATATTGGTCCAATCTTTGTGCAACTTGGTCAGTCGTTCACGAACGCTGCGGAAAAAGATGGCAAAAACCCTAATAGTGCTTTTGTAGGCAACATCGGTAAAGCCATGCAGGAAGGCGTGGCCATGCCAGACGAAGCTCAAAAGCAGACCTTAGCGGCCAATCTGCCAGAAGGCTTAGAGCTTGACGACGTATTCAGTAGTGCCAAGATTGCCTATGTTGCCAAAACCAAAGCTCCTGAGGGCGAGTTTGTAACAAAAATTAAGCGGCCTAACTCCGAGCAAGCTATCAAAGACAACGAGCGTATGTTGAGCCTTGTAACTGCCTGTGTCGTTGCTTACATCGAGACCCACGCTGGCGATACGCCAATGGCTCAAAAATTATCATTTATGAAAAACTCCGTGCCTTTCGCTTTAGCGGTTACTCGGGCTGACATGATGGAAGAACTAGATTTCGCCAATGAACGCCGCTTACAGCAACGCGGCGGTGATGTACTAGCTGAACACGCGGGCATTATCGTTCCTAAGGTAATTGAAAAATACTCTGATGATAACCACATCACCATGCAGCCTGTACATGGTGAACGAATTGACCGTGTCCCTGCCAATCGGGACTACTTGAAAAATGCTATGGTCTTATTACTGAAAGGCCGCAAAGAAAAGCTGATACATGGTGATATGCACGGCGGTAACGTCAAAGCTGCTGTCGGGCAACCAGAGGGCACTTTGGTGGCATATGACTGGGGGCTTTCGGTGGAAGTGCCAGAACGGTTTGAAGCCAACCTCGTAAGTTTCCTAGCAAGCGTCGCCACCAAGAACCCGCAAAAAATGGCAACCGCCTATCGCCGTATTCAAAACCCTAAGCTCAATCAAGTTACCCAAGAAGAAGCCGAAGCTGTCGCACAGGAAGCCATTGACGCAATGGAAGAACAGCGTCAGTTAATGGCTAAAACCCAGCCGAAAATGAGTGCTACCCAACGAAAAATGCAAGAAGTGAACGGCGTGTTCCGTAATTTCGTTGGCATTATGGGCATGAAACATCAGGGCATTTTGGATACTCGTTACACACAATTTATGCGTTCCAGCGTCTCACTGGCAAGGGTCATGGCTGACGAGTTAAGCAAACCCGAATACGCAAAGCGCAGTTACAAGGCTAGTGCCATACTAAAGAGTGCTGCTGCTGCCGTTAAAGAAGTATACTTGCCACGCAAAAAGAGATAATCACGGCCTATTCAGTAAGCTCTTTTTGTAGTTTGGCGACATATTCGTCGGAGTAACCGCGACCACCTCTATCAGTTGGCGGCATAGTCAGTTTCATTTCAAAAGGTTGTTGTGTTACGCAATACGAGTACCGATTGATAAACTCATGGGCTTTAGTGTAGCAAAAATATTGACGAAATTGTTGATAAAATATATAATAGTTACTTAGAAATTCGGATTTATTGGCTGCTGGAGCGCTTTTATAGCAGGCTCGCGGTTCCCGAAATTCGCACTTTGACATGTCAGATCGTTGATCCCTTGGTGGCAACTGAGCTTACTATTTATTGGGATATGACAAAGGCGCCTCGTTAGATAGTGCTTTGTCATATCCCAATAATGTCGCTAAAACTCAAATTGCATCGAAGGAGAGATGATGGAGAAAATGAGGAAGAGAAGTAGGGACCCGACACCAGTTTGGAAAATGCGTCACCAAGGCCGTCGCCTAAAAGGTTGCGAGAAGAAGCGTCATCATCGCATCAACTCGTTAAAGTTAGCAGACTAAAAAAGCTCTCAAGGCTGCCGGCAAGTAGCTACTGTTCTATGCGCCTCCCGAACAGTGGCGAAACGCTGGTAACATCGCGTGCGACACGAAACTATACTGGGTTCATGCCCGTCCCCAGTATGGTGGGTCTAACCGTCGCGCGCCCTGATAAGGTGCCGGTAGATGGGAAGGCGAGACGATGCCCGAACAATACACGGGCTTGCGTTTCCGGACAAATTGACACGGTGATTGGTGGCTCACCGTAGTCCGTGCTCTCCTCAGCAGGATGAGCGCCTTCCCAAAAACCGGCTGTAAGCTTCGCCGCAATGGCGAAGGTATCTGTCCATCGTTTCCGGTCGTCTAACTCATGGACACTCCCGCCGGAGACAGGACAGAGTACTATGGCACCGGAAGGGGAGAGCGCGTTAGCGCTGAGTGGACTGGGCTTAGTGAAGCCGCTCTCCCCATACCGGTTTCAAACCAAAGCTTCGCCAAACGCTCCCGGACCAGGAGTGTTTTACATAGCGAAGACAGTCCGAGCGGAGCCGTGATGGCCTTTTCGCCAGCGCCTCTGTGGTTCTGATGTTGTCTGCTTGAGTTACAGAACCCATGCAATACGGACTGTAAAGGCGAACACAGAAAATGAGGAGGGTGAGCATACGCTCAAGGCACTGCCCCGCCGTAGTTGCTTGTCCGATGTAGGGCACCCTCCTCATTTTTCTCCCAAGCTTCCTCCATCATCCGTATCCGATCTGACATGTCATTTTTCCATCTTTGCCCCTTTTTTGTTTAGCCTGAGAAAGCATATAGTTGCGATCAACTGACTAAATAACATTGTGCGAGATTGTAACGACTCCCTTGACTTTAGGGATAATCAGGAGTTTAATAATTACCAATAATTTTGGGTCGACTGGCAGCTTGAGTTTTTTACGTAATTCGCGGCCTCCCCAGGATTAGCACTTTGACATGTCAGGTTGTGAATTTGGAAGCGACTCTTTACTGGGATATAGCTAGGCCATCACCATGGTGACTTATCTATATCCTAGTAATGGTGCTATGGGATATGAAGGGAAGAGTAGTGCTCAGCACCTCAGCCATGCAATCCGTCGACGTATAGATAGGAGGTCTATGCGAACACATACCATAGTAAGAAGGTTCGCCGTCTAGCTTTACGAAAAGGAATCTAAGCAGCTAGACGCAGCGAATAACGCAAAGCGACGTACACTGCTTCTAGTAAAGTCTAGGAGCCCGACCACCACAGTTCTATACACACGATATACCTCCTTTCTGAGGAAGGTGAGCAGAGGTAAGTTGTACTGCGGCACACAGGGAAGATAACCAGTGTATGGGAAGGTGAGTTCTTAGGGGCTGTATATAGTCCTTGGGTTCTCTAGGTAAGGGGAATAACGAAAACATCGTTATGCCTAACTCTTCGACCAGAAGAGTGCCTTCCCGACGCTGCGCCCAAACTTGCTACAAAGACTTCCTAGATCCCGACAATCTGCTGAGCCCGCACTTCTCCCGCGAGTGCTACGCCTAGCAATAAGTCGGTTAACCAGGAAGACATGGAGAGAGCAAGTGGCAGCGGTAGGCTGGACTGGGGTTTGCCCTGTCACTTCGCTCTCTCCACCCTACACGCTTTTCCACTCATCCAATCTGACATGTCATTTTTTCACTTCGTTTTTGCTCATTGCTTACT
>PNRO01000867.1_pt1 | contig 25080 bp, 36 predicted proteins | sample 7248581 | NCBI WGS metagenome assembly PNRO01 (sample SAMN08278401, study PRJNA427962) | Gut metagenome, whole genome shotgun sequencing project. | isolation source: gut content | host: Eisenia fetida | place: India:Sub Himalayan Terai region of Darjeeling | collected 2013-11-18 | reverse complement strand
CTGAGAGGCCGTTACAGCAGGAGACATTACCCGGTTTTGAGAGTCCTGATATTGTTAGGGCTCAGACTGAAATTCCCGGTGCTTTCCCAAAGGTAGTAGGTAATAATGAACCTGCATTATTTGGACGTCAGGCTTTTGAGGGAGACGCTGCTAGTCGGGCTCAGGCTAGAGCACTTAATGCAGAGCGTGGGGTCGATAATGCTACGCCTACTCCAAATGTTCAGGATGAATTTAACACGGCTGGGTTATTATTTACTAAGGGTGGCGATCCTTACAAGGCATTCGTCAATGATCTAAATGCCTCAACCAAAGCCGCTAAGCCACCAACACCTAAGCCAAAAACTACCACAGCCGGATTAGCACCAGATGTTGCCGACGCGCTCGCTCCTGTAGCAGCAAAAAAGGGAATTGATGTTAGTAAACTAGGTGCCGTAAGAGACGCTGCTAAGATTCGTTCTCTTGTTGATGAACCAATGTTTATTGACGATGCTACCCCTGTAGCCAAGGCAACTAAGGCTGGTAAAAATAAGGTTATTGGTGAGAAATCAGATGAGCCTCTTAGGGCTCACATTTCAGATGTGATGCAAAATAAGGTTGGGTTCCCTGGTATTAAGGGTGGAGATAAGTTAGCGGTTGAGTTTCCTAATGGTGTTGTTCGTGATATCAACGCTGGTGCTGTTGCTTCTGCAATGCTCTCAGGCAAAATTCCTGACCCAATTAAGGGAATTAAATTAAGCCTAGAGAGTGGAAAGCAAGTATCAATTGAGGATTTGGTCAAGGGTGCTGGTAGAGTAAGGGCTAGCGGTTCTCGTCCGGCAGCGGCAAGCACAGCGGCTTCTGGGACCACTCTACCGACCACCCGCATGGTGTCGGAGGCGTGGCGACAGGCGGCCAAGGCAGCCGGATTAAGTGATCGAGAGATTAATAAGGTTCTTACATCAAAAGATGCTAAGGCTGAGTTAGAAAAAATTGCTACTAAGGCTCAAGGTAGGGCAAAGGCTACTAATAAGTCTAATGCAGATGCTGGTGTAGTTGGTGCTACTAAGCCAGAGTCAGTCGCTAAGCCTCCTGATGAGATTATTAATTCTGGTGAGGCTACAGAGCGTATTGCTCAGACTCAAGCAAATGTCGAGGCAGCAGCACAAGCGTTAAGGGATATTGAAAAAACTCATCCTAGGGTTCACAAGGCAATTGATTCTGCTACTAGGTTCGAGGCTAAGCAGATTGATAAGGACCCTCGCTCCCGACCGACACCAGAAGTTGCTAAGAAACAAAAGGAAGCAATCGGTAGGACATATTCACAAAAGACTGTCGGTGGAGTAAAGCGTAATAACCCTGTTCATCAGCGTCAACTATTAAGCCGCTTAGGTTGGTCAGAAGCCGTGAGGAAGTTTGCTATTCCTCGTGCTGGTCAAAAGATGACCCATGAGCGCCACTTAATGAGGGCCGCGCGGTTGTTGCCGATGCTGAAAATTGCAGAGGAACAGATGAAGTTCCTGGGCTATCCTCCTATGACGTTTATGGGTGAAAATGCTTCGTTCCGATTGAGTGAATTCTTTGCTGCTGTAGCTAAGGATATTGACACTACGGTAGAAGATTTACTAGTTCGTATGGGATATACTGGTAAGGGTCGAGCAGCAGAAGATGCTCAGTTACTCAAGGATATTGATAACGCTCTTAAGTTGGGTAACAATAAGGGTCTTAGAGATATGGCTAAGGTTTACCCATCGGTGCAAGAGTACCTACATGCTGGTCAGGGTATTCAGAAGCAGATTGATGCTGTTAATATTCCTAAGATTGAGGCTGAGGCTGCTGATGCATTAGCAATCAGAGACGACGCTGCTGGTATTAAACTAACCACAGATGCTCAGGATTATAAGACCGTTACCCATGATATTCCTATTGTAGTCAATGAACTAACAGCAGCCGCTGGCGCGTCTGATGATGCTGCTAATCATGTTATCAGTGAAATGGCTGAGCGTATTATGCCGCGAACTGACAACTTAACAGCAGAGACAGCAGAAAAGACAGCACGACAGCCTGCAGCAAAGGTTAAGAATAATGATCCTACTGTAGATAGTCAGAATGCTATCTTTAAGGCTGCTGATAATGATATGGGTGTTGGAAATGCTTCCCAAATGGGTAAGATTTCTAGGACTCAAGAGCGTATTGGTAGAGTGTTACTATCCTATAAGGGTTACAAGAATCTGTACGATATCCATATGAATAACCTCTACGGGTTCCAGGCTCTTAGTAACTTAGCACAGCATGTTTATGGTAAGGCTATCAGGGACCTTAAGATTACGCCTGATACATTCCGTAATGGTTGGGCTGTGTTACGTGGTGAGGAACGTGCAGTTACTCCTGAAATTTCTGATGCTATTCAGTTTATTGAACAACGAATGGGTAATATTCTCCATGACTCTACAGTAGCCAATCAGTATCGTGTGGGTATGAGTGATACGTTGCGGGCTGGTATTACTAAGGATGAGTGGAATAGGGCTCTTAAGCAACAGGGGATTGATTTTAGGTTCACCGATGAAGTTGGTGAGGGTGAAACATGGATGGATTCTTGGCGCTACTATTCTGGTGAAAAGGACCCATTTACGTTAGCATTCCAACTCGAATCTACTATGCATATGGCTGCGTCTAAGAAAGCCGTACTGGCTGATCTTCACCATATGTTCCATAAGACTAGTGGTGGTGTTCGAGTTAAGAATGTCCCTGAATTAGCAAATACTATGGTCGATCCTATTATTGCTAAAGAGATTCCTGTTCTGATGAAGCGAATGAATGAGGCGTTTGATCCGGGTGGGCCTTTCGGTCGCGCGGTGGATTCATTCTTATCTTCGTGGAAATCAGGAGTAACGATCTATCTTCCTAGTCACCATATTCGTAACATGATCGGTGATATGACTTTTGCTTGGTTCGCTGGTGTTCCTATTGGTGACCCGCGGTTAATCGCTAAGACCCAAAAGGTGTTCAGGGCTAAGAAATCGCTCTACAGTGATATCAAGCCGGACGCTGATGGTGCTCAGATGTTAACCGAAATGCTCAAGGGTAATAGAATTGACAATCTCCCTGTAGCCGAAAGCGATGTGATTTCCCGCATTGCTGGTAAGGGTGGAAAGTCTATTGATATTACTGCCGATATGTTCTATCAGGGAGCATTTGAGCGTGGCGTAATCAAGCACTCTAGGTTACTTGAGGATATTCCTAGTCGGAGTATTTCAGAAACTATTGCTGAAAAGCATCCTGCATTGCGTGCTATTTTCCGACCTACAGGTGGACGAGCACAACACGCGGGTCGTACTGTTTCTGAATCTCGTGAACACGCTGTACGTTTACAGCACTTTATTCATAAGACTGAGAAGTATACCAAGCGTAATATTAGTCGAGGTATGAATAACGATAGGGCTCTTAAGTTAGCAATGGATGAGGCTAGTAATGATGTTCGTAAGTGGCACCCTGATGGTACTACGTTAACTGATTGGGAACGCAAGTATATGCGACGTATTTTCCCATTCTATTCGTGGACTCGTAAGGCTATACCACTGCTTGCTGAGACTATGCTTACTAATCCTGCTAAGTTAACGCTCTATCCAAAGGGTATGTATTATGGTGGTCAGGCTATGGGTGTTGAGTCTCAGGATTTGGCAAATCCCTGGCCGGTAGACCAAATGTTCCCACAATGGTTGCGTGAAATGCCTATTGGTCCTATGTTCGGTGATGCTGAATCTGGATATACAGTAATGAATCCGGGTACTCCATTTACTGACTTAGGTAATCAGTTTATCAACGATCCTATTTCTGGTGTTGTTGGTATGGCTAACCCGTTACTGAGGATTCCCGCTGAGATTGCTACTAGAACAGATGCTCAGACTACTGCTCCTATTAAGGATTGGTCAGAGTATACAGATAAGCAGATTCCTCCGTTAGCCCTAATCAACCGTCTGTTTAATACTAACATTGGTGCTGGTACACTCGAAAATATTATCGGTGGTAACCCTGGTGTTGGTCTTAACAAGACTGGTAAGGTTGAGGGTGTTGGTAATCAGTATGCTATTACTAACTTCCTTACTGCTGCTGGTTTAATTAATGCTAGTAAACCAAATTACGTCAAGCAGGCTGAGTATGAGCAGAAAGACCGCGCGGCCGAGAGGGCACGCATTAGGCGAGAGGAATTAGCTCGTAATGGCTGATACTAGATCGCTGACTATTGAGCCTGGTTGGCAAAAGAGTCAAAGAGTTATTCGTAACGTTGTTGATCCTGCTACGTTATCAGATAGATTCCAAAATATTAAGGACCGTGCTGCTGCTAATGCAGAGGGGCAGGCTCAATTAAGTGCTGCTGCTATCCAACGTCGGCTACAGGCACAAGCAGAAAAGGCTGCTTCGGAGGAAGCGACTCGTCAAAAGTTACTGCAAAAGACACAACAGAAAGTTCAGAAGAAACTAAATAAGCGTCAACTTAAGTATCAGCAGAATTTACAGTCTCAGTTAGAGGCTATCGGTGGGTCAATGACCCGCAGCGGTGATCCTCAACTAATTAAGAAAGCTTACTCTGGTGCAAGTGTTGGTACTAAACAGTATCAGAAAGCAATTAGTTGGGCTAATCGACAAGTTTATCGTCCGTCTCAAGACTGGACATATCTTTGTCAAAGTTTCGCTCGTCAGGCTGTGGGAGCATCTGCATTCGGTACTACTGCTCTTAATGCATGGCGATCGACACCGCGACAGCATCAACACTTTACATATCCACCGCCGCCAGGAAGTATTGCTTACTATAGTAATGCTAGTGGGACTGGTGCTGGACATGCTGTGTTTGTTGGTGACAATGGTTATGTCTACAGTAATGATATTAAGCGTACAGGTAAAATTGACATTGTTAAGTGGAATGTTTTTCAGTCTAAGTGGGGTATGAAGTATCTAGGATGGATTGATAGAACGCCTAGTGGTCCATTACCTATTCAGGGTAGTAATACCTATAATTCTGGTGGCGGCACTAGTGCTGGTGGTAATAAGAGTAAGAGTAAGCCAAAGAAAGAAAAGCCAACGTACTCTAGCGGAAAGCCGGTACTACGATGACTGAGGGACCAGAGGAATTCTTACCACGTCCTCCTGAGATTGATGATGAGAATACATTACAGGATGATGATGTGGAGCCTACGCCATTCTTAATGGATGAAGATGAGATCGTATAGCGAAGCGAAAAAGTGGGCAGAGGGACAGCGACAAAATCCCTCTAAGAGTTGGTATAATCTATGTCAACAGTTTTGTAGGACTGCCGTAGGCGCTGGACCGTATGGAACTACAGCCTATAAGGCATGGTTGTATATCCCAGCGAAGTATAAGGTACTTAGGAAGCCTCCCCCGGCTGGTAGCATTGCCTATTATCGAGGTGGCGCGGCCGGTCATGCTACATTTGCTATTGAGAATGAAAAGTGTTATAGTAATGACATTAAGCGTTCAGGCAAGATTGATATTTGTCACTATCTTGATCCTGTACGTCAATGGGGAATGGTTTATTTAGGTTACATCATTTGGACTCCTAGTGGATATTTAGATATCCCATCAAATGCTAAGCCTGAACCTGAACCTCCTAAGCCAGAACCTCCTGTAGCCAAGTATATCGAGGATGGAATGTATATCTTTAGGACTCATCAAGATAGTGAAAAGCCCGGTGAGGGTGTAGGCTCTGGTGCTCATTATCTTGTTACTGGTAACGTCATGGTGCAATTAGGTGGCGGATATCAGGCAAGCACAGACGTACAGGTTGTTTCGTCACCGTCTGAGGATTGTGACAAGGCTATGTACGCTGCCCATAAGGATCGTCGATACCTACTCAATGGGACGGTAAAGTAAAATGGATATGGATACCACTGGTCTTAGTAATATCGAATTATGGACCATCGTAGTTGCGTTCTTTTCTCCTGTTGTACTTTCTGTTATTAACCAACCTGGCTGGTCGGAAAAGACTAAGGCAGTGGTTGCATTCCTCTATTGTCTTGTTGTTGGTACTATTACTGCTTACCTCACTGGTGCTACCACTGGTGCTGACGTAGTTACTACTGTTCTTATTGTGCTTGTTATCACTATCTCAACTTATAAGGGTTTCTGGAAGCCTACTGGTATTGCGCCAAGTATTGAGGCTAAGACTTCTCGCAGCAATTACGATAAGGCTGCATAATAACTAAGGGAGCACATGTTCTATGATATTGGTGTGTTCCTTTTAGCCGTTGATATTGATGGTGACCCAACAGACTATAGTGGACTAGAGCACTCAATAGATTTAATAATCATGCTGGGTGCTGTGTCTGGTGCTATATTTGGTATCTTTAAAGGCTGGCAAGCGTTATGTAAAATTGTTCGTATGCTACAGGATATCTACGATGATTGGTTCGGAGAGCCTGAGCGACCGGGCGAGCCTCGTAAACCTGGGATTAAGGAAAACATCGCAGAGGTTCGTAAAGAGTTAACAGAAGTTAAAGAAGAAATGTTACAGTTACAAATAGAGGTCTGTAATGCTAACAAGGATCTAAAAGAGATTAAGGACAAATAAAAATAGCCCCCTAGGCATACGCCTGGGGGGCTATTTTTTATTCTCCTATGACCTGTTTTGCCAGACTTAGTGCTATAGGAGGAACGACAAGTGGGGGCGTTCCTCCCCATCGCTCATATTCTGGCTTGTAGGGGTCCCATACGATACCGATATCTGCGAGGGCTCTAACTCGACAAGGGTTGCCACAGTAGCCAACACTGTAGTATTCCGTGGCGAATTCGCGGTCACAACGTTGGCATCTTTTAGTAAGAAAACCCTTTCCCCGTCGATTAATATAGAGTAACGTGGCTTCTGCTTCTCGTTCGAGTTCTGCTTCGACAAGATCGTGTACCTCTAATCCATACTTATTCGAGGTTTTCTTTAGGAGAGCCATTGCCTCCTGAATCTGACGATCTATCTTCTCTTGTTTCTTCTTTTTGTGTTGGGTCAAGACGTTCTGCAACCTCTCTTGAGTATACTTTATGAGGATTGCTTCTATCTGCGTGTTGACAGTCGCACGATGTTTCTCCGCGACATTTATCATGCATTGCGACCGTGCACGAATAACAAATCATTTGGAACTACTTGTTTTGATAGGAATTAACTCCATTTGGATCAGATAGTAGTAAACATGGTTCACTGAGTCGATCCAATGGGAGTTTTTGTTGTGAGCACCTGATGGTTTGAGGCTGCTTTGCTTTTCTGCGAAACGCTTAACAGATGCATTCTGTAGGACAACCTTAATCTTATGTTGGGCCGCCCAAAACTTCACCATACCCTCAACTTGAGAAGTTTTCATTTGCGAATTGCTCGATCTAGATTGGCTAACTGCTTTTCCAGGCAATAATTTAAATTCCTCCATGACCACAATATCGAGGCCCTCAGTTTCTAACCCGCCTAGCCAATCAGGAACGTCCTCAAAGAGAATCTGCCCGTAATTCTCGACATTAAGCGTCTCGGGGTCGCCAGGCTGAATCTCTATAATAGAATACCCTGTTAAATGCCCCGGATCAACTCCGAGCAGCCGCATAAGACTTCCACAGATCGGCTACAGGCTTCCATTCCTTGTCACAGATATAATCCCAGCCATTACCGGGGGACTGAACACTAAAATGACAAACGTAAGCTAAATCTTCACCTAATTGATCCCATGCTTCCATTGCACCCTGTAGCCAGTCAATATAACCGCCGACGCTTACACCTAAAGTACGGTTAGCACCAGTCTCAGGGATTGCAATTCTAGCACCAGGGAAAGCCTTTTGTGCAGCGGTAAAAATCTTCTCAAATTGCTCACGACCGCGCTGCTTAGTGGCGCTCTTAACACTGCCTAAGTAAGCGTCAATGCCTACGACGTCAAGTAATTCAGCAGGAACAGGATGATCCTTAAGACGAGCACCATCACCAGTACCAGTGAACGTCAAATTAGTCTTAATACGAGCACTATTCTTGTGCTCCCGACACAGTAAAGCATTGTGAGTGAAACAAGCAATACTCTGAGGATAAGTGTACATCTTTAACTTAACAACCTTACGGTCATTCTCGTGATCGAACGGGTTGTTGTGAGTATCCTTATCCGTAGGCAGTTCATCAAGATGAGCCTTAAAGATACGGTCAAACTTGCCGTCGATAACATCCTGCGGACTAAATGCCGGGTAAGGCTTGACAGAAGTAACTAATACAGAATTCGGGTACATCTTTGCTACAGGAGCATAAGCATAGTCAGAGATACTGTCAACATTACCGTAGAAGTACCGATATGCCTGTGCTGTTCCCATAAGATTAGCCACATAAGCGTACGCCTGGACGCGAGAAAGACCTGCCTTAGTGGCTGCAAAACCAATCAGCCTCTCGAATTCAGGCTTCGGGTTAAGTTCATCTTTGAGGCGTTCTATTTCCTTTAACGCCAGTTGTAACTCTAAATCATGGGCAATGAGGATTGGATCAATAGCGGTATGAACTTCCTCAACCAGTGTTCCCACTACTCGCTCCATTTGTGTAGATCGGCGGCAAACTTGACGCCGAAATCGGGCTTAACATCTTCCATCAGTTGCTTAATTTCTGGCAAGTAGTTATCTGCTACATCATCACGGATTTCTAACACTACAGAGTCATGCACCTGTAGCAACATACGACATTCTTCCTCATTGTCTAACGTATTGTGAAGCCTAACCATTTGACGCTTCATAATCTCAGCAGCGCCACCCTGAATGACAGAGTTAAATGCTTTATGTGCTTCACTCTGAGGATCTACAAAATGCCTACGTCTCCCGGACCATAACTTAAGATAACCTTGTGTGAAAGTTTTACGTTGGGCGATTCTCGTCTTTTCACGGAACCCTGGATACTTCGCATAGAAGTTGTCAATAATCTCTTTCGCTCGGTACTCAGGTAACTTAAACACTGTGGACACTCGGTTAACTCCACCGCCGTATTGGATGGTGTATGTAAGAGTTTTAACGTCGTGCCTCGCCATGCCCAATTCGTTAGACATTTCTGTAAAAACATCCCGTCCCTCGGCGAATGCTGCTTTAAGTCCTTCTTCATTTGCATAAGCCGTCGCGAGACGTAATTCGAGTTGTGAGTAGTCAATCTCGTAGAGCGTAAAACCCTCTTTGGCAATAAAAGCCTTTTTGAGTTTACCATTCCAGGGATTATCTCCTGACCGGGGAATTTGTTGGAGGTTAGGCTTCTCACAAGATAACCGACCTGTTACAGTACCATGAATCTTGTAATTAGGACGAATCCTACCATCAGGACTGAGCAATTCCATATATGCATGATAATTGCTAGAGGTTGTTTTCTGCCAGCCTCGGTAAGTAAGAATCTGCTTAGCAAGGTCGTTATCATTAACCTCTAGCAATTCATCATACACGCCCATTGCAAACTTATCGAATGACGGCTTGCCTCCCGGTGTTCTCTTTACTACAGGGAGGCCCAATTCATTAATGAGTAACTTTTCTAGGTCCTTTGGACTAGCAGGATTCAGCTTTAGTTTTGACTGAATCTCTGCCATTGTCTTGATACCTAAGGCATACTGCTCAGCCGCTAATTCCTGGTCAATACGAACGCCTCGACGTTCCATAGCGATCAAGGTACGGACAAACTCTTGCTCATACTCCCATAGTTCACCGTCGTATAGACTCTGAGCCGACATTTCCTTATTAAGATGATAGTATAATGCCAGTGTCAATTCAGCGTCTCTACAAGCATAATCAAACATGGCAATGGCTGGAACGTTTTCCCAACCACTAGCCTTAATAAACATATCTAGAGCGTCTGCCTTGTCCTTACCTTTTTCCTTAAGGAACCAACGACTACAGAAATCGAGAGACTTACTAAGTAGGTTCTCGTTCACCATATGAGCCATAAGCATCGTGTCATAGAACAGACCAGTACGATTGATACCTAGACTATTAAGTGAGACTAAATCAAACTTAGCATTATGGAACACTACAGCGTCGTGCGTTTCGATAAGATCCTTAACCTGATCCAAAATAAAATGCTGGTAATTGACACCGTGCTTATGACGGAAAGGAAAGTAGGTAGAATGAACCAACTGATCATTAAACCCAAAAGCAATACTAGTCCCCATACAAAATCCACGACCGTCACGAATGTCATACGCATTTGTCTCAGTATCAACGGAAATAACAGGTGCATATTTAGCCGCCTTTAGAAACTCAGAAATATCAGTAGGCTTCTCATACATCGGCATACGCTTAACTTTAGAACTCACCTGGAAGTCCTTTCTTATTTTCTTTAACTTCTTCTACTATTTCATCTTTAGGTACTGATGACATTCCCTCCATCTTACTAGCCCTAATGAAGTTAAGGTCTGGTGTCCTATTGATGATAAACGGCCTGAATTTCTCTACATACCTAGTTTTAAGAGCACTCACCACAATTCCATCATCCTTAGGTGTTGGATATAGCCCTAGTACAACCTCTGGCCGTGCGGCAATATACTGTGAACCGAAGATATCAGCCAACTTATCAGGACGCTTATTGTCCCCATTAGCCTTTCGGTTGTGGTGAATAACTGCTACAAATACACCAAACTTAGCACGCATACGATCGAGATATTCATAGACTTTCTTGACCGTCTTTTCATTTAGTTCTTCTGTGCTAATCGAGCCTAGAGCGTCAAAGATAATCCCATCTGGCTTAACCTCCTTGATAATGTCAGTCACCATCTTTTGATGCTCTGGCATATCGAGAGATAAACTGTAACCTCGTGGAATCACTGAGAAGTTTTCCTCAAACATCTGACGCTCATCTGGTGTAAATTCTGCTCCCTCAACCATATGATCTAAGAATATCTTGATACCCTTAAGGTCCATTTCGAGTGAGAAGAACAGTATTTTTCTCGGGCGGTCGATCGTCCAATCTAGGAACGTTCGCCCTGTAGCACAAGAGATTGCAAATTGTAACGTAAACTGTGTCTTACCTGTACCCGGAGGGGCTGAGATAAGAATACTAGAATTCTGTGGGATAACATCTTCGACCATCCACTCAACTGAGATATCACTCTCGACTAACGCTGTATAGTTATAGCGTTCCATTCCTTCGATATTAGAAGCATCGAAGTTAATGGGGAACTTTTCACGCGCTCTAGTAATGATATCTAGTAAACGTCGCTCACGATCATTTCGCTTTGCAAACTTACCCCATCGCATATCCGCATTGTTAAGAATGGAATATGCTTCCTCGGTACTCATCCGCATTTCAGCGCAGAAATAACCTAAGCGCATTAACGCAGACGACCGACTCCCTGTAGGAATTTCCTTTTTACGGAAGAACTTGAGCGTCTCAAGGTCCCACGTATAAAGGGCAATTACCTCCATCGGATCGGGAATGTCTCCGAGAGTATGTTTGTCAATAGTCTGCGAAGGAACCGGGAGCGTAACGAATAATTCTGGTGTGACTCGTAGACTATTCTTGGTGAGGGTTGTGACATTCTTTCCCTCTCTCTTATGGTTAATCGTCCCGACCGGCCGTAATACTTGGTTAATATCCCAACCAGAAGTATCCGCACCTAACGAGTAGGCCAACGATCGGTTAATTAACTCGATACGCTCAACATCTACCTCGAAATTCTCTAACTTCCAATAAACGTGTTCGTGCCCTACTTCACTAGAACGTACACGCATGGACGGCTCAGGCAATTCCCCAAAATCGGTAGGAGCGTTACCATCAAATTCCACCCAAACTGTGTATGTTCCCTTAGCGTACTCTTTCTTCGCTGATTTCTGGGTAAAGAGGGCCGGAGAGAAATAGACTTCATGTTCGATACTACGTTGTAGTACGTGAGCAATTAGTTCATTCTTCTCTTGAGGCCACTTGTAATAAGTCTGTTCCCATTCCTCAGTGATTGGATGTTTTGTAGGAACATAGGCGTAACCCGATTGTTCCTGGTAATGAAATTCGAAGAAATCCTTAACTAGAAGTTGAGGATTCAGCGAAGTTATATTATCCATATAACCTCCCTGCTTTACTCGTAGTTCTCGTCAACCCACTCCGAGAAACAGTCACTAGAGCAGAAGTTAAAATCTACATCTGCATCTTCGCTTACCACATTTACTACGAATACTGCATCATCGCCCTTTGGAGGGTCGATTAAGGTTCCGCAGTTTTCGCAGACGGCATCCTTGTCCATTTTTCTCCTACTTTCTACGAATTGGTCGATCGTGGGTTAACCCAGCCAGGGTAATCGGTTCTCGTGCCCTCTCCCTCCGTTCTAGAGCCTCCTGGGAGTACCCTGCGCTACCGGCGTGCTTGGAGTTGACAGGGTTAGTCTTGGGATTTTTCTTTGGGGCCTTACCGTTAGGCCGATTAGAACGAATCCCCTTGTTAGCCTTTGGCTTGTCTTTCTTGCCCATTAGACACCCTTTGTGTAGAGTAGACTATTACAACCGTGACAGACGTGGTAGTCTAGAGTTATTTCCTCTATGTCTTTACAATTACAATTAGGACACCGAAATTTGACACGCCTATCACTAAGCCAGATGCCCAATACCATAAGAGCATTTAGCAAGAATACAACTATAAGAAAGAGTTTCACGTACGGGTGGCCGGAATCGAACCGGCAAGGCCGTGAGGCCGACGGATTTTAAGTCCGTTGCGTTTACCTATTTCGCCACACCCGCTTAGTTCGGCTACAGGGCGACCGGCTCGCACCTGTAGCCAAACTACTTACTTATGACTTAAACACATCGAGGTTATCAGTGTTAGTCTTAGTGACTACCTTACGAACATTCTGGTACTCACCCTTAGTGACGAGAGTAATAACTACCTCAGTCCCAATAAGATCATCGGGAGTCACGGAATTAATCTTGTCATTCGGAACGCCGAGAGACTGCATCCTCTGCTTAAGGAACGACATTGACCGCTGATCTTCCTCAGAAAGATTCTTCGGATCGGCAGGCTGAGGAACGTGCTTCCACTCCTGAGCCATACGACCCTCAAAAGCCTCATCAGAAACCTTGTAGATAATCGTCAGACCGAACTTATCGCCACTCTTAGTCTTACCAGCCTTAATGTCATACACAAAGGCATTGTAAGTACCGTCAGGGATAGCGAAAGGATTATCCTCAGCGGACTCGATATCCAGATCACCGAACAAACTCATGACTGAATCTCCTTAGATACTAATGTCTGCTTCGACAGACTTGTTTTCTTCTTCGACTATTGGGCCAGCATCGGGCAGGTCCAATATTTCTTGAGGCGTTTCATCGACAGCAGCGCCGGAATTCTGCCAGTCTCTGATTAACCTCCCTAGATCGGGGTTCTCCAAAAATGGAGGTAATCCACCGATTCTAGATTTCGCAACAATGTTCGCGGACGGTTGCACCTGTAGCCGACGATGATACACAGCCTCACCATCTTTATCATGCTCGGTCATTGTTAGGTGACCGATTAAGTGCATCCACTGTGAAATAGTGTTGCGAAGTTTTGGAGTGAACAAAGGACGAGTATATACCTTACCAGTACGCTCATCCTTATCTTCACGCAAATGGGCTGTGAACACTACGTTGCAATCCAACTTGAGCAACTTAGTAAATGTTCGACGACAACGCTCAGTGTTAAACCCATAGTCAGGCTGCGTAGGCATATCTGCATTCTTACTAGGGTCCTGCTTGGCGCGAGTAGCCAACACAACATCTAAATCCATAACGGCAATTGTGCTAGCCTCATCAAGAATAATTGTATCGTATTGATCCCAGGGAGAAATACCAGCCTCGATAGCATCTGCAACAGCCTCTAGTTGAGACAATCCCGCATATTCCATCCGGCTTAATTTACTCCGAAGATCAGGGAAGTTGATAAGACTAACCCAACCCTCTCCTGAGTCAACGTACAGGCCCTTATTCTGAACAGCCCTCGCGGCAGCAATTGTCTTGCCAGTACCCGACTCACCATAAATCATGCCCTTAAAGTAAGGGTTAACATGATCCATAGGTGTAATAGAATCAAGCAGAGCCTCTAGCGCGCGGTCACTAGGAACAGACATTATTCATCACCTGTACCAATAGCCAGTTGAGCGTATGAATCATTGTAATCGTTTCGCTCAAATTCTGTTTCGATGAGCAACTTAGGATCAGAACCAATTAGTTCTTGACGACAGAGAACAATGTATGGACAGTTTCTACACGTCATAGAGTCGATAGTACGTAGCGGCTTGTGATCCATGTTAAGAATCTGTTGAGACGCTTCATATTGCTCCATCATAATGTTAAGAATCTCAGTATCAGTAGGTGTAATAGTCTCCCTACGGAAACGCTCAGGATTCGACTTAACCTCACGCCAACGTAGTTGGTTAATAAAGGCTCTCTTGACGGGAACATTGTTAGCCCTAAGTGTACCGATATACTTAGGAATCTGAGAATTGAGCATCATTTGATCCTCAGACCAGAAGTTATACACAAACTTGTGGTCCATGAGAATTAACTCACCATGATACTTACCCTCAGTCATTTCGACTAGTAGATCGAGTCGCATACCGTAATCGAAATCGTCCCCGCCGAGAGGAATCTTAAGAGACTTCTCGACGGCTACGATCTTAAAGGAATCACGATTCTCATAGTGCTCGAAATACTCTCGAAGTAGTTGAGCCAACGGTCCAATAAGAGTACCATCAGCCTTACCACTCTCGATATAAGGAACCATAGTGTCAAATGCTGCGGTGCGGGCTGCATCGTAATCGTTGGGCCGCTCCTGTAGCACCATGTAATATGCTGCCAAAGCATCGTGACCAATAATTCCTCGGCTAAGAGAGTCACCATAACGCTTAGGTCGAATATTCAGAGTGTGTGCATAGTGATGACGTCGCTCACACTTAAGAAAGGTACTGACCTCACTGTTACTGATTACTTTCTTCGCACTCTTTACAAGTGTAGAATCCATACTTGTCAGGCTCCTTATGTGGCATTTTCCATTGTTCACAATCATCACATTCAGTGATATGGTATATTGTTTGTTTCCTACACTGAGTGCAAACCCATAACCCTCTTTCGTCACAAGTAAATGAACGCTTGGAACCGAAATCTATACACTGACAAGTCTTATTTTTCTCGACCTCAGAAATTTGTGAGAACAGTACGAGGTATTCCTCGGCCATAGGGATAGTCTATCACATCAGTCAAGACAGGTCAACACTAGTTTATAACCATTTTGTAACCAGTTTCACCGCTACGCTGATAACAACCATGAATCCAGCGTAGTAGAAGAAGATTACAGGCATCCCAAAGACGATACCTAAGATCAAACAGACTAAAAAGTACCATCCGATAATCGACCAGAAATTCCAATCCTTACCTTGAGTACGCTCACTATTAATCATGGACTGTCTTTCCACTGTCAACCGCCTTTACTTTTCGAGTGATCCAGAATAATTCGTTTTGTACAATATCTTCATCACTTGCAAGAGTGTCTGGATCATGCGGCCGTCGTTCTTCGGCCGACCAATCGTAGTCAGGGTCGTTAAGTGTATGCCATTTATTGTGGCATCCAACGCAAATTCGATGAACGTTTCCCTTACTGTTATTCGTAGTGTCTTTATCTGGACCGTGATGCCTAGCCTGTTGCTTTCCGTTGATGCACCCAATAATTGGATGCTCATCCCCTCCTGCGAATTTAAGTCCTTTCCATTCACAAGGTGCTTCCTTATCTAACGGGTACAGTTTCGCTGCACGTTTACGACCTGTTGATTTAGTATCTAATAACTCACCATCATCTTTTTGCCAGACTAATCCCTCCGTGATAGGTGACGTAGTGGTTACTACTTCGGCTACAGGGGTATCAGAATAACCACACGGTTGACCATTTTCATCAGGACTTATACATTCCTCATAGAACCCGCGGCCGCATGAGTAGCACGCCATTAAAACTTTCCCCTAAGTGACCTGAGATATGCGGCTCCTACATACCCTCCGTCAGGCTCGATAGGCCACCTAAAATGATATACGTGAGGGATACCGATACTAGTAGGAATCAGTACCTTATTGACCTCAACGCACAACCCAATATTTCCATGCGGACCCTTGTCATAGAATACGCATTCACCAACCTCGGGTGGACGATACTCAATTAGATCCATATTCATATCAATTAAACGGTTGACTGAATAAGCTTTAGGGTTAGATAAACCAAGAAGCCTACGCATCCAGACAAGAGATAAACCTCGGTAGTCCATCTCATTTTCATCACCCGGCTCGATCGGGCGGAGGTTGATATGTGGGCTCATCATTGGCGGGGGCGAATGGGATGATTTCGGCATCGGAAGTATCCTTGATAATAGAGTATGCGAAAGTAAACCTACCCTTGGCATGGGAGTAGGTATTAATGGGGTTTGTTTCCTCATAGCGCATAAGGATTTCCCGCACGGCCGTAAGGCTCATACCAGAATCAACTAATAGCGCCACAACAGTATAGTATTCTTCCTGTAGCGGAGTAATCTCACGCTCAACACCAGACCCATTCTGGACAGCGCCTGGGATTAATCCAGTACGCCACCAGTAATCAGCCTGGCGGTAAGAAATACCTATACGCTTAATAACTTCGTTTGTCGAAGCCATTATGGTAGTGCCTCCCTAGTTTATTAATTCTTCGCTTGGTGCCCGGCTACAGGAGGAGTTATAGCGGTATATCTCCGCTCATCCGAGATACTAGGAAACTCGGAATCTGCCCCTGTAGCCGGGACCATTGTGGGCCGTCCGCCCGACTAGGGAATCGCTGTGTGTAGGCAGTATTACCAGCGATTACGGTCACCCTAGTCTATGGGGACTACCCTGTCAACCTAGGTGAGCATCCTAGGTTGAGCCCTTACACTCATGGTTATCGAAATCTATATCGACTAACAAAGTATTACACCGTTCACAAATTACTAACTCGCCTTGCTTTCCCATCGTTTGCCTACTTTCTGAGAATTATTAATCCTCTTGGCTAAGCCAATCCAATCAGATCGACTCTTAAAAATAGGAGGCTCTCGATCTAGTGCGAAATCTTCTAACGTCAACGTTGTTCTAAACTCAATAATTTCGGCACCATGAGCATCGAAGGGAATTTCCGGTTGCTCTTTGTGAACAGAGATTAGCTTTTCGTCTGACCTATGAGCGACCAACAGAAATATAGTATTAATCGCTCCCATCTTCCTCTAGTCCCATCCCGTAAGGAAAACGCATTCGAGCATCTACGCTCTCAAGGAATTCATCAATGTCAGTACCTACAAGACTAGTGGGGATGAATTCATCGAGAACAAGATCGAACAACTCTAATGCCTTTTCGATGTGCTCTCTTTCGTCCTCATCCAATTCATCTAATTCAGGAAGATGCTGGATGAAATGTTCCTTGTGAGAGATTACCATACCCCTCACTAGTTGGAACATGTAATCTGGCCCGATGAGGCAAACATCAACAGCGACGACATTACCGAAATGCTCGTGATCGAACCCACACTTCTCACACTTACCCATGACTATTCCTCATCTTCTGAAATATAACCGAAATCTAAATCCCAGCACTTACCGTGATAGCCTGTAATAAGCAATTCACGATCGTCGGCCGACATGTCAGGAAATGCATTCTGAATAAGTGTTCCGCTACGCCACGTCTCAAACGCTTCATCATCGACTGTAAGTGTAGACGGCTTTCCACATCGCGGACAAGGCGGAGTCTGAACAGTGATCGGCTGGGTCATTACTTGTCCTCCGACTTCTTGACGATTTCACGGATATACCATTTTGCTTTTGCGTGACCAGCAATACATCTATATGTGTAGTCTTGTGCGTCTTTAACAGGAAACACGCGGACGCTACTCTCACGATTGCGTGAACAGTATTCCATTCCCTGTAGCAAATGGTCATCACAGGCAGCGAACGCGCGCCTTTCAGCAGGATTTTCAGTTATCATAGACCATACCCTTGATTAGTGGTACGTCTTTGGCTAATCTCAGATTAGTACGAATTTCCTCAGCAAGATTATTAAGTATTACAGCAACATCATCTAGTGGAGTATCACCAGTAGGTTCATCTATACCTTGCATAGCAAGCACTAGATTAGTAACTGCTTCGAGTAGATTAAGAATCGAGTTAGTTACAGGAATAAGAGGATCACCCTGAGGTTTTACCTCAAACATTATCGAATCCGATTCTCAGGAACATGGATAGAAGCCTTAGCCTCCATTAAGCCAGCAGACTCAAACCACTTGAGAAAAGCCTCGTAACACTGCTCACAGATAACCATAGACATTCTAGTCTCTGGCCCATTTGTGAGTGGCTGTATAGATTCCTTAGCAGGGTCCTTAACGATAATATAGGCCCATGAGCCAGGAACATTCTGCAATTCGACTAATTGAGCCTCATCGTTAGCTGTAAGAATGTCCGACTCATAAATGATGCTGCATCGGTCACACTTGTTCTTAAAAACGTAGCCTAGTTTCCCCATATTACTGCCTCCTAGTTTGAGAAAAGGGTAGGGCCAGAATTAGTCTGGGGGTTAGTCTGGCCCTACCTATTCTTTTTTTATTTTCGGCTGGGCGGGGGACCCTGCCGTTATGAGTGCAACTATACCAAAGATTATGTGCTGTGTCAAGACTAGTTTATGTCCGATTCTTCACGGAAAAACCGCTTTGTGTGCCTATTAATGTTGTTGTCCCTGACCCATCGGATGAATAAAACAACCTCAACATCGGTAAGGAAGAATTCATCCTCCATACCTACTAGGCTCTTGTTATTTCTTTGAGCCAGAGTAAGCCTATTCGTGCGGTCGGGCAGCGGCTCACTTAAGGGCTTGGCTACAGGGTGCTGTTCCATTCTCATGACTTATTTTCCTTAGAAATCTCATGATGCTCACGAATTGCAGACCTTACGAATGGTACAAAGAAAATCAGGAAGATAAGCGCAAAGAACGCAACCGCCCACCATGAAATAAGTCCCTTTTGCGCTCGATCCATGATAATTATCACCATTGCCAAAGTAATTCCAGTCATGAATCCCGTAAACATATCACTCATTGTAATTCCCATCACTAAATGGTTCGCCATAAACTAAGCAGTATGGACAATCAGGACAGATACACCCATATTTAGTTTTACATTCGCTACAGGTGCAACGACATGCTTCTGGTACGGCCGCGGAGGCTTTACCAAAATGAGGTTCGCTGTGTTGGCTAACGCTGTGTTGACTAACGCTGTGCTCAGACACCCTTAACACACCTACAATCTTTACAGATACACAAACCCTTAGAGTCTGTGCATTCTATACATTCACACTGACACGTACCGTATGATGCTAAGTGCGGGTCGCTGTGTTGGCTAACATCGTGTGCCATTATCACTACTCCTATCGACCTAGGATATCGCGGAGGGCATCAAGCATACTTGTCATGTCGGACTCGAAACCACCAACAAGCTTTTCCTTTTCCTCCATAAGTGCTGCCATCCATTCATCAATAGAATCAGCAACGCGGAGGACGTGGACGATAGTTTCGTTAACCTGACCCATACGGTAAGTACGCGCATAAGCCTGGTCGCGTGATCCTGGGTTCCATTCCTCGTCAAGAATGATTGTCTCGGTAATGTCAGTGAAGTTAAGTCCAACCCCACCGCTTTTGTAATTAGCGAGAACAACCTGCCAACGAGGCTTATAACCAGGGTCATTAATTTGTGTCTGGCGGTCGAAATCCTGACGAATCAGATTGTGAGTGTATTCATCAGTGTCACCGTCGAGACGAACAACAGTAAGCCCAGCCTGCTTGCAACGATTCTCCAATTCGATTAGAGGCTGCTTAAACTGTGAGTAGATAACTACACGGTTACCCGTCCAATTACCATCCTCGTCCCTCTCACCATCATTTGTGGCATCACTAAGAATACCCTCCCAACCCTCAGCATCTGTTCCTGCACCATTTCCAGTATTCCACCGGATAATAGTGTCAATCTTAATGGACTCCTGAACGTCACACTTCCATACTTGCGAACCATCGACGCTCGTAAAATGCATACCCGCGGGCCACGTAATAGCCTGTCGCTGCCTAGTAATAAGAGCGAGCAAGTGGAATACACCTAGAGTCTTGTCACCTAGGTCAATCGCATTAAACCTCTTAAGGTCCTCCAACACCTTATACTGATTCGGATACTCGTCCTCAGTAATCGTAAGGTTATGGAATTGAACAGTCTGAGGCGGCAGTGATATCCCAGCACTCTTAAGGTCACGTGAGATAATGTTACCCTCAAGTGCCGTAAGTAGAGACTTAACACCACCAGCGCGGAATTCCCACTTATTGGTCCAGGGATTCTGAGTGCAGTAACGCTCAAGGAAACGGTTAAGCGAACTGAACCGAACAGGATTGACCAAACTCAGACTAGCAAAGATTTCCTGCGGGCGGTTGAGAATAAACGTACCCGTCATGGGGAAGAAATTCTTAACTGAGCACCAGATAAATTGTGCTGTACCAGTCTCGCGCTTAGCCATTTCGGCTACAGGGGAAACGTCGCAGTCATTAATGCACGATACACGCTCGCCACCATATGAGTCAGTGTGAATCTTAGTCGCTGACCCACACAGTGGGCATTCATTCTTAGCGAACACAATCTCCCGAACGCCTCGGAAATTGCTCGTCTTGACTGTCTTAATCTTGTGAGCCTCGTCCACAATGACAGTCTCAAATTGCAGCGCCTTAAGGTGCGCCAGCAATTCCTTATCCTTACGCCATGCCTCGTAGTTAATCACAAGGATATACTCATCGAGGTTAATCATGGTGCTGAGAATAAGGTCCCGCGTAATCTTTGGCATTTTGACCATTGCTACAGGCTCACGGTCGGTCCACCGCATAATCTCATCACAGAAATTCTGGACCAGATCGGCGGTCGTAATAACTAGCACTCGCTTAGTCTTGAGCATGTCACAGACCATAAGCGAAGTAAGCGTCTTGCCGAGCCCCATTTTATCGGCAATTAGTCCCCGCTTAGCGACCGCCATTCTCTTAGCACCCTCAAACTGGTGAGGAAGTGCAGCACTAAACCACTTAGCGGAACGAGTAATCTCGTCAAATTCATCGCTCATCCTGGCAAATTCTACCCGGATTCGCTCATTCTCTGCCTTTTGTTCCTCAATTTTAACTGCGTTCTCTAGTTCCCGCTCGGCAGCCTTGAGCGACCGCTTAAACTCAAATGCCTCATTCTTGAGAATCTTCATCTTTTGATTGAGTGAGAGAATAGCCGCTTCGTGAACAGCAACCTCTGACTTAATACTCTGCTCAGCCTCAGTAAATTGTGCTGCCTGAGTCTTGAGGCTTTCGAGCATTGCCTTTAGTTCCTCGACTGATTTCGACTGTTCGGTAGCATTTGACATTTTATTTCCCTATTAACATTGGTGATATGGGTATCACCGGCTAGCGTCTAGTGTACCATCAATCAATTTCGGAGTCAATAGACTTTGTGATAGACTTTGTATTTAGTTCCTGGATCGCATCGCGTAACTTATCTAACCCTACAGGCATGATTGAGCTAAGTACCTCTTTATTGTCCTTACGATCCCACAGCAACGGGTTGTTAATGATAGCAGTTAACGTGTCGATTTGCTCTTGATGCTTCTTAATCGCTTGGCGTAGGTAATCCCTCGCTTGATTAGGGAACGCATCTTGAAAATGGGAGCTTTCTGCTACGTTAAATGCTAATGGCGCCAGTCCTAGTAATGTATATGCGTCCGGGGTCCATCTAATAGAATCAAATGATGCAGTTGGGTTATTACTTACTTCCTTAAGGTATTCGACTCTACCTAGAACGCTCGCGGTCGCAGCAACAGTAGAAACCTTAACAGCATAATCCATACTGTAATATTTACCTAGGAACGGCAACTTAGCTTCCTTGATACTCTTAACTTTAAAGCCAACCCCCGCACGGGAATGCTTAATACTAGGGTCCTTAGGTTTTAATACTCGCTCTACTTGACCCATCTTTTCAAGCGCGATTACGTACTTATATACAGTTGGATATGAGATACCTAGTTTAGTAGCAATCTCAGTCGCTGTGAGAGGTTCTTTTGACTGGGCTAGGATAGAAACAATTTCCTCGTAGTAGTCTTTCTTAGGCATTTGTGTTGCCTTTCTAATAGAAGTGTTGTAACAGGGCCTATTTTTTCTCAAGATCATCTAGGAGCACCCTGTATGTGCTACTCGATTAACTCAGATTCTAACAGACTCTAACGCGGGCGTCAAGGGCCTGTGACCTGCGGAAATACACGCATGTCATTTAAAAAGGGTGCTTAGTGAGTGCATATGGAGGTTAGGGTAGTTGAGTCAGTAAAGGATGAGGGTTAAGTGAGTCGAAGTTTTAAGTTTAGTAACTTAAGAGGGGCCTCTGACCTGCGGTGATGGGTTGAGTCCTTAATTTCTTATTTTTATATGGCAGAGTGGATCATCGGTCGGGAGGGACCCCCTCTTGAGAGGGGTCCCGACCGATCCCACTCTCAAAAAAATACCAAAGTTCACTGACTCTAACGACGAAATTTAATGACTTTGATTACTAATCTGAACCCCATATTTTTCACTCTAGGATACATAATAAGTAGTTTCGCGCGTTCGATCCCCTGTAGCCAGGCACTTAAAATATGTCGTGGCCCGGCCGCGTGGAGGGTTATGTAATGGCGCTGTGCGGCCGCGGGAGATATATAAACAAACAGACAGACAGACTGACAGATTTCCGCTCGGCCTTTTATCCATCCGGTCTTTTCTAGCCGATTTTGGGCAAAAAAATAACCCGACCCCTTTTGGGGCCGGGTTATTTTTTGATATTGCTGGGGATTACTTAGCCGTGACCTCGAAAGTAACGGAACGGCCGGTCGAGGAATCGACCTCAACTGTCACGGAAGTAACTGTCCCGCTCGGAACGTCGCTCCAATCGGTCACACTTGCGGCCGCGAGATAAGCGTCCACTAGTACCGAATTGTCAACATCGACGCCAGCACTAGCCTTGATTTCCTTACGTGCCTTAGTGAAAGTATCGACGTCGATATCTGAGCCGTCCTTAGCCTCGCCCTTAAGGCTAATGTTTGCGACGCGCGGCTTAGGCTTACCCGCAGTGCCACTAGGCACACCGGCCGGACGGCCACGGACACCAACGACATTGGGAATCTCAGGAATTTCACTCTCAAACGTAGCGACATTCTCATCATTCCCCGCGGCAGCCGCGCGGGCAGCATCAACAATCTTAACGATTGTTGCGCGCAATTCCTTACCCTCAGAGATAAGGGCATTACGCTCATCAGTATCAACATCATCGACTACACTGTCAGGAAACAGAATAGCCTGAGCAGACTTCCGAAACTCTCGGATTTCGGCATTCTTGGCAAGAATCTCATCGGAAATCTTAGCCATAGCGGCGGCGATAGCCTTTACGTCATCGTCGTCACTCTCCCGAATTGCCTTATTGACGTCAGCAACCTTAACAGTTGCAGTGTCAGACTTTGTGAGTGCGGAATTAATCTCCGCGAGCCGTCCGAGCATAACACCATCGGACAGGGTGCCCATAAGGGCGCGAGCGAGCGTTAGGTTCGACATGGTGCCGACCTACCTTTCCCTAGTTTCTTGACAGTGGCCCGGTGCCACTGTCTATGATCCGAGCATACACGACAGACTCACCCGATGCAAGCCTCTCGCCGTATTCTCTTGTCCCGATCACAGGAGAATCATTGCACGCGGCCGATACAAAGTCAAACAGACAGACAGACAGACAGACAGAATTTCCGCCCGGTAGTTTATCCATCCAGTTCTTTTCCGTGGGACTTTATCCACCCAGGCATAAAAAAATAGCCCCGATTTCTCGGGGCTATTTCTTTTACTTACTCTCTCCACATTCGGAGAATATCTCCTTTCTTGAGTTCCCATACGTAAATCTTGCCAGGCTCACCATCACTGAATATTGCTGCTTCATCGATACCGAGTTTCTTATCCTCGGTAATGATGTGCTCACCCTTTGTCTGTAGATCAGGGTAATCACTGAACATGATTCCAAGATGCCACATCGTCCACGGAATGCGGACCTTTTCGTTATTACGAGTCTGGCTGACACAGAGCGGCATTACTTTTCTCCTTTGTGCAATGAGGAATGGTGTGTGGAGTAACACTGAACGATGCTAGGAAAATCTCTCTCCCATTCTGTCAATTGCTCACCAAAGCAATTAACTAGAGCCTGCAATTCGAGCCACATTGATTGAGCCATATCATCATGATCAAATTGATCGCTGTTTCGGTAAGCGTCGATTGTTGGCTGAATTCGCTGCACTTCGTTGCGAACGTGGAGCCAAAGAACACACGGTGTCACTTTCTCATTGTGTTCGATCGCATTAGTCACCATCGATGCGGCCACTGCGTATTGATTAGCGACTCTTCCAAGTGTGCCAGAAAGGTCCGAAAGAATCTGAAGATACGCATGATATGAGCCTGTCATTACGGAGGGAAATGGGACACGATGATCGCTGTTTCGGTAAGCGTCGTACGTTGGCATTTTGTTTTCCATTCGGCTGTGTTCACTAGGAACAGGGGTGTGCCGCGCTAGTCATCCGTGCTAGCGCGGCAGGGTATTACTAATTACTTGAGGGGGAAATCAATCTGCCAGGAGAGCACTCCGTCAATAATGTAGGAATTGCGCCTAGCAAATTCATTCTTTGGGTTATCGCCACTAAACAAAGTGTCGTCAACCCATTCGGCCGGTGTCGGCATGTAAGCAACACGCTTTGTTTCTAGGTGACGGTCACATTCACAGAATGCATAAGTGAATGCATCGTTTAGTGCTTGTACCGGTGACCTAAAGCAGAACGTTGACAGTTCGTTTGGGCACGAAAGCACATAACTATTGTTATGCGTAAGGTCGCCCATTTCGACGTTCATTGTGTAGCCATTTACGAAAATGACTGGTGCTTGTGACATTGCGTTCCCCTTTCATGGGAATAGGTGATGAGTAATTGATTGGCTCAGTAGGTAATGGCGCGCATATGTCATCGGCCGTCCGGCGCGCGGTCGTCACTATTCAGATAGGTCGGGAGCCT
>PNRO01010469.1_pt1 | contig 25211 bp, 32 predicted proteins | sample 7248581 | NCBI WGS metagenome assembly PNRO01 (sample SAMN08278401, study PRJNA427962) | Gut metagenome, whole genome shotgun sequencing project. | isolation source: gut content | host: Eisenia fetida | place: India:Sub Himalayan Terai region of Darjeeling | collected 2013-11-18 | reverse complement strand
GGCGTGCGATATTGTAATTTTCAACCGGAATCTCGAGTTGTATCTGGGTTAAGGTTATGATCGGATTCGAAAAACAACGCAAGAATCGCAGAAACGCACGCCTGACCCCGTCCTCTTGTTAGAGAACAAGCTATTTGACAACTGATCACTTGGGAAGCCCAAGAATTGTTACGGACCAACTCGGTGCAGTTGTCGCGAGGCATGATTACACCGGATTTGGAAAGGATATTGCGGAAACTTTAGGGGCAACAACCGGCGGGCGAACATCGGTTCAGGGCTATGGTGCAAGCGACGAGGTTCGCAAACAATACACCGGTTACGAACGAGATGACGAGTCCGGTCTCGAATTCGCGCAGGCTCGTTACTACAACGCCGATCATGGACGCTTCACGTCTCCTGATCCATTGACTGCTTCAATGAATGTACGGAATCCGCAGACCCTCAACCGGTACTCCTATGTTCTGAATTCTCCATACAAATACACTGATCCTCTTGGGCTACTTCCAGTTTCATGGAATTCCAGCGGAGGATGTAGTGCTGAATTCTCCAGTTGTGATGAGAATGGGCGAGGCATCGGTGTTGATGAACATGCAAATCGCATCTATCAAACCGAGGTCGCCAGGTTGCAGGCAAATCAAGCTTTTGCCCGAGGCGACACCGAACGCGGCTGGCAGATCATCCGCGAATCAGAGGGCTTGCTTCAAGCCGTCGATCAAAATGGAAATGCCGTTAGAGACCCGAACGAGCCCACGGTAACGGCTACAGCAACGATTGGGGGTATCTCGACAGTTTCGAGCGGTGAGGAGTCTCTTGAGCAACTAAAGGCTAGGCAAAATAACGAACGAAACGATATTATTCAAGACTTTCAGATTTGGGTAAACGCGGTTTTTGGAGAGAACGCGTATGTTGATGGCAGAACGATCGTTAAGCCAGTGCCAGGAATGGTTAAAGCGATTCAGGATAGTGTCAGAAAGCTTTTCAACGAAATGTATGCCGCCGCTGAATGGGGGACCGTAGACAATGGATTGTTGAAAGATAAAATTCATAAATTCGCGGTCGGACTTGCATCATTTGGAGGCCCAAAGAATTCCTACGGAAGAGCGAGATGGCAATAAAAGCACAAACGTCAGAAAGTCTTTCACCCAAGGAAGCCTCTACAGTTTTGGGATTGAATTGGCCACATCTATCAGTAGAAGGGGTATCGCGTTGAAGGGAAAGCACTACGACGAAAGGTTGATACTCAAGCAGCGCCTTCTTCGTTTTGGAACGACGTCTGCGGAATAGAGGAGAAGTTTTTATGTTTAGTTTTAGCTACAGGCTTTTGCACGGGTTTATTGTATTTCTTGTGCCGGCATGTTTAATCTCATGTGCTGGAGTAAAGTCTCAATCCAATTCAAATGTGGATAACCACGTTCAAACTATAACATCGAATCGCGTCGAACGAGTTTCAAACAACGATAAGGAACTCGTAGGTGTAGTGCAACGATATTGCGATCTTGCATTGAATGAAAAATATGTCGAAATCAAGGATTTAATAAAGATTCGGCCAGCACCACAACCACCCTTAACTAAACAAGAAAGGGAGCAGGGGATGACATCGCCAAATTTTTCAATGTTGGGCGAACTGGATCGGGAGATGCTTGAAAAGGCGGTTCCTGAAATGATTTTTACAGGAAAGCTCTATATAGTTGATATCGAAACTCTTCTTCAGAATGAAAATGCTGCGAAGATATCTGCAACAGTGAGATCAAAGGTTGCTCCCGAACGATCTCGTACGCTGATCTTTATGCTCCATAAGGTGAACAATGAATGGAAAATATACGACGTGACATTTAAAGAACTCGACGAGACCAAAACGGGATTGGGAACGGAGGGTGAGTCAGTGTAGTGGAAAATCGGTGCAAAAGCCAGTCAAATGCACCGCTGAATACCCTCCCTATGAGCATCTCCTATAATTGTACCACTCAAAAGTGGAGGAGTTGGTTGGAAAAAAATCGAGAAAACATAAGGAAATCGGTGCCTGGCCTGCATAAGGAAATCGGTGCCTGGCCTGCAATATTTGAACACACGGGTGGTCTTCAGCGGAATGATGTTAATCCCACCGGACTTCCAGAACATTTACCGGCTGCGTGTGGTTTTTGACGGTGAGGGGTTCGGGGGAAGAATGGGGTCGATCCTGCAAATCTGCGATATTTGAGTGTTGTCTAATCAGACTGTTTCGGGTTGAGTGGTCATAAATTCATTGATTTGCGGTGCGGTGAACGGCTAGAATAGAGGTTGGGTGTTCTGCCCGTCGTTCCCGGCCTTCCGATGTCGATAAATCAACGAAAACACATACGCTTCTCGCTCGATATACCGGCGACGCTTGTAAATAAATACGGCGACCGGCAGGAGACTCTGCTGCAGCAGATAAGCATCGGCGGCTGCTTTACCGATTGGGAAGACGGCATTTTTGCCGGCGACGAATTTCGGCTTGAGATCGAATTGCCCAACAAGAACCGTCTGCCGCTTGAGTGCAAGGCGATCTATCGATTTGAGGATACCGGGATCGGGATGACATTTACAGACATCTCGGAATTCGAACAGGAACTTATTTCCAGCATTATTTCAGACAGGCTTGTTAAGGAAGGCTTGCCCGGCGAGATCGACCCGTTCGCCCAACCGGCACGAACCATCGAAGACGATCCGACCATCGTCATCTCAGATCCTAAACGCCGGCGTGAGGCGATGCTCGAACGAATAATGTCCGGCCATGAGATCGATGCGATCGATGCGATCGACGCGATCAGGTAGCCCGTCCGGCAAATTCGGCGAACGACAATATTCTTAGTTCGGGGGCCGTAATTCCCAGCAGCGGCCTTATTTCCTTCTCTTCAAACGCTCCGCAATCAAGCCCTCTGCGAAAGAAATTCAGAATGCCCTCTGCTGAGGCCGCATCGTCGAACGTGCTGCCCGAAAGTGTTGCCCTGGTCGAGCGTGCAACAAACTCCTTCAGCCTGTCGGCCATCGCATCGCGCGAGACCATAAAAAACGAGAAAACGGCGGCGTAGCGTGCCGGAAGCTGATTCGGATGAAGATCCCAGCTTTGGTAAAAGCCGTTCGTCATCGAGCCGGTGACGTTTCGGAAATGTTCGCGCCAGCCGTCATGAACCGACCGGCGATTCTCTTCAATGTGTGCCTTGCTCAAGCGGCCGTGTTTGTGGATAGCCACCGGCAACTTCGTTGTTACCGAATCGGACAGGCGAATTCCCATGGGCGCCAACTGTGCGAGCATTGTTTGACGAGCGAATTCAGATGCCGGGTGATGCAGGCCCTGATGGGTTGCGGCTATTCCGAGAGCCGAGGTGTGATCGTATGCGCCGAAATGTGCCGAGGTGCAGCGGCCTTTCGCCTCGGCAGCCAGAGCCATCAACGCAGGCCTTCCTTTTTTGTCGAAAAACGCCAGCGGTGATTCGATCATCAGTTCCACGCCGATCGAGCCGGTCGGGAGTTTCTGCTTTTTCTCGAACTTTCTCAGTCGGTCGCACAGCTCCCTTACCTGATCCCTGTCAGTGATCTTTGAAAGGGTTACGACAAAATTCGGCGGAATAGCGCCGTCGCTTCTTGCGATAAACGCATTAAGGAAAATGTCGAGTGTTCGCGTCGCCCGTTTGTTTGTTTCGGCGTTCAACGATTTGATGCGAAAACCGCAGAACGGCGTGATCGAGCCTTTCAAAAATGCCGCGGCGAGTTCCAGTGCAGCTTTCTCGGCGTCACGATCTTCCTCTTCGTCCGGACGAAAACCGTAGCCGTCTTCAAAATCAATGCGGAGATCCTCGACCGGTTCGCGCTCAAGTTTTTCGATCGTTTTTCGATAGATCGTCCAGGCAAACCACGCATTAAAGTCTTCCGCCTTAGCCCGTTTTTGGCTTCTGGCGATCTGACGTTCGAGTTTTGTCACAACTTCGGGAAAATGCGGCAATGTTTCTGATCCCGGCAATTGCATTGTCTGTGCAAACTCAACAAAATTCGCTGCGTAAGTTCGCATCGACGCTAAAGCGATCTGGCCGAGCTTTTTGGGCGTTGCAGCCGAATAAAGGTCTGCACCGCCGTAAATAACGTGAACCGGCGATCGAAAATTCTTTGCGTCCGTTGCTTGTTTTACGCTTTCAGGCTTATCGAAAATACTGAAAGTGTCGTTTCCATTCTTTTTGTCTTTTTTCCCCATATTTTTGATCACGAAAACAACGTGTCTATCGCTTCATCAAGTGAACGAACGCCAACGACGCGAACGCCAAGCAATTTCTCAAGGCCTTTTTTGTTTGATTCGGGCATGACCAGTTTCTTAAAGCCCAAAGCCTGTGCCTCACGGGCGCGTGCCTGGGCTTGAAGCACGCCGCGAATTTCGCCTGTAAGCCCGACTTCGCCGAAAACGGCAGTCTCCGGGTCGATGGCGAGGTTTCGAAAACTGGATGCGATCGATGCGGCAATGCCGAGATCGGCGGCAGGTTCATCGACCTCGATGCCGCCCGCCACGTTTATGAAAACATCGTCGGCGGCAAGCTGAAAGCCGAGCCGCTTTTCCATAACCGCTATCAGCAGCGATGTGCGATTATGGTCAAATCCCTGGGCCATTCGCCGGCCAGTGCCGAATTTTGTACTGCTTACCAACGCCTGGATCTCGACCAGCATTGGCCGCGTGCCTTCCATGCAGACGGTTACGACCGAACCGCTCGCGCCTTCAGGCCGCTCTTGTAGAAATAACTCCGACGGATTTCCGACCGGCACCAAACCGGTATTCGTCATTTCAAAAACGCCGATCTCGTTCGCCGCACCGAAACGGTTTTTTGTAGCCCGGATGATCCGGTGATTGTGATGTCTATCGCCTTCGAAATAAAGGACCGTATCAACAATGTGTTCAAGTGTTCGCGGGCCTGCTATAGAACCTTCCTTGGTCACATGGCCGGTAAGGAAAACGGGTGTCGCTGTCTGTTTGGCGAACATCATAAATTGTCCGGCGACCTCGCGTACCTGCGAAACGCTACCCGGAGCGGAATCGATCTTTGAGCTGAACACGGTTTGGATCGAATCGACGATAACGAGTTCAGGCTTTAGCCGCTCGACCTCGCCGAATATAGTTTCGATATTTGTTTCAGGCAAGAGGAATAAACTCTCGGCATTGATGCCAAGCCGCTCGCCACGCATTTTGATCTGTCGTTCGGATTCTTCCCCCGAAACGTATAGCAATTTCGAACCGTTTGAAACCAGCCGCTCCGCCATTTGCAGCACGATGGTCGATTTGCCGATACCCGGTTCTCCGCCGATCAGAACAAGCGAACCGGCAACAATCCCGCCGCCGAGCACGCGGTCGAGTTCATCGATCTGCGTAGAAATGCGGTCGTCGTCCTGTGCTTCGATCTCGTGAAATGCTATCGGCGTCGCACTGGTCGTCCGAAATCCCGCACCGGCGGCCGCAGCCTGAGCCGTTGGCCGAAACCGTTCTTCGACAAGCGTGTTCCATTCATTGCAATCGGGACACTGTCCCAGCCATTTGCGCGACTGGCCACCGCAGCTTTGGCACACAAAGATCGATGTCGGATTTTTCGCCATTGAAGGAATAAGGATATATGAAAAGTCAGATGACCGCACGTTAACTATAAAATGCCGTTAGCCGAATAGACGGCTTGAACCAGTTACGAAAAGCTTGAGAATAAGAATTTCGGTCAATAACAGAAAGCAGCAGCTTCTTTGTACTATGTTATTTATGGAATTTATTGCCTGATCGCTGTTTGATGATCTGACATTGTTCATCCCAAATTAAGCGTTGGAGATTCTACTGGTATTATTCGTGTGAATTCGTGATCATAAAAGAAATTTTAACCGCTAAATAACACGAAAATACACCAAAAGGCCGCCTAAAATTCTAATGCGCAATCCGGGTTAAATTTAACCGTAAGCATTATTCGTGTTAAGATTCATCTGATGAAGTGGGACGTTACCATCATCCGTATTTGTTTCATCCTCCTCCTTGCGGCGGTCGGATATCTGCTTAATCCAATTGCCAATTCGACACATTTTGACGCCTCTCAGCAAACGCGACAGCTTATTTCGGCAGGCATCGGTGCGCTTATCGCGGTATTCATTATCGCTTTTGAAATGCGTGCCCGGCAGGCGAGTTTAAAGACGCTGATCGGAGCGGCGGTCGGTTCGATAATGGGGATCGTCGGTGCCTATTTGATCGGCATGCTCATAAGCGCTCAGGATGTGAACACGGTCTCCGGCGAGATGCGTACTTTTCTGACGATCGCGCTTGCGTTCTTCATGGGCTATATCGGCCTGATGGTCGGTGCGGCAAAGGGCGATTACATCGATCTTTCCGCACTTGGCGGCATCTTCAGCGACAAGTCTGCTAAACGCGATTTCAAAGTACTTGATACGTCCGTTATTATCGACGGACGAATTGCTGACGTTGCCGAAACCGGATTTTTAGGCGGCAGTTTGATAATCCCGAATTTTATCCTTGCAGAACTTCAGCAGGTTGCGGATTCGGCAGATTCCTCAAAGCGTCAGCGCGGACGCCGCGGTTTGGATATGCTGCAGCGGCTTCGCAATAACAGCAAGCTTGATATACAAATTGTCGAAACTGATTTTCCGGCCGTAAAGGAAGTCGATCTGAAACTGATCGAACTCGGCAAACAGCTTGATGCAGTGATCGTGACGAACGATTTCAACCTCAATAAGGTCGCGCAGCTTCGCGGTGTCGCCGTGCTGAACATCAACGAACTTGCCAACGCTCTTAAGCCGGTCGTTCTGCCCGGTGAAGCGATGCGTGTTTTTGTGCTTAAAGAGGGCAAGGAGTATAACCAGGGCGTTGCTTACCTTGATGATGGCACGATGGTCGTTATTGACAATGCACGCCGCCTGATAGGAAAAACAGCCGATATTGCGGTAACCAGTGTGCTGCAAACCACCGCCGGCAAGATGATCTTTGGCCGTCTTTGGGAAGAAAAGATCGACGAGAACGGCGAGAGCGGTGCTGCTATACACGATTCACGTTCGCTCGGGTTTAGGAAAGCCACGCGCGATCTACGCCAATCGACGATAATCGAAGAAGTTAAGACCTAAAAAAATCTCGTCAGCAAGATGAATACTGCCATTATCGTCGCCGCCGGCTCAGGGTTTCGCTTTAGCTCAGAAATACCAAAACAATTTGTCGAGATCAACGGGAAACCACTGATCGTTTACACGCTTGAACGCTTTCAGCAGGCAGCTTCTATTGATTCGATCATTTTGGTCGTTGCCCAAGACCATCTGAATTATGCGGCTCAGCTAACCGATGGCCTCGCAAAAGTTTCGAAGATTGTAGTGGGTGGTAAAACCCGTGTGGAATCGGTCGCAAACGGGCTTGCGGCGGTTCCAACGGAAACATCGGTTGTTGCGGTTCACGATGGAGCAAGGCCGCTTGTCTCGATAGAAGAGATCGATGCTGTGTTAGAAAAAGCATCGGAAACCGGCGCGGCCTGTCTTGTCACAGAAATTTCCGATACGATCAAAACCATTCGCGGCGACAAGATCGCGGCTACGCTTGATCGCGGTCAGTTGCGCAGGGCATTGACCCCGCAGGCGTTTCGGTTCGAAGTCCTTCGAAAGGCTTTTGAGAATGTCGAGTTGGACGAGACCGTTACCGACGAATGTTATTTGGTCGAAAAGCTCGGCCACCCGATAGCGATAGTAGAAGGAAGTCCGCGTAATATAAAGATCACTCGTGCCGAAGATCTTACTTTGGCAGAAATGATGTTGAAGAACAGCTAACAGCCGTCGGCTGACAGCTATCAGCTATTTTTCTAAAAACTGTATTTCGTTCAAAGTTTTATAAAAATGTATCGGATAGGTTTAGGCAATGACATTCATCCTTTGGTCGAAGGACGGCCGTTAGTTATTGGCGGCGTTAAGATAGAATCCGACCTCGGTGCTGACGGCCATTCGGATGCCGATGTGCTGATTCACGCGATCACTGATGCGATCCTGGGTGCTTTGGCACTCGGCGATCTCGGCAAACGTTTTCCGAACGACGAGGAACGCTGGCGAAATGCCGAAAGTGTTATTTTCCTGCGTTACGCGGTTGGGCTGATGAAAGAACACGGCTACGCGGTTTCGAATCTCGATTCGACGGTGCATCTTGAACGTCCGAAACTGCGCCCATATATAGATCAGATCAAGACCGGCCTTGCCGAAGCGTTGGAAGTTACGACCGATCGCGTAAGCGTCAAGGCCAAGACCGGCGAAGGCGTTGATGCCGTCGGCGAACGACGGGCCGTGCGTGCCGACGCGATCGTGATATTGAGTAAAGTAGAACAGGCTGCCTAGCCTGTTCATCAGCGACAGGCTAGGCAGCCTGTCGTACGCCTGATTTATGCGTCCACAAGAGATCATTGCCATCAAACGCGACGGCTGCGAGCTTTCAGATGAACAGATACGCGAGTTCATCGGTGGCGTATGCGACAATTCGTGGGCGGATTACCAGATATCAGCATTGGTGATGGCGATCTTCACACGCGGCCTGAACGAACGCGAAGGCGAAACACTCGTCCGCGAAATGCTTAATTCCGGCGAAGTACTCGACCTCTCATCGATCGAGAAACCCAAAGCAGACAAACATTCGACGGGCGGTGTCGGCGACAAAACTTCGCTGGTCATCGCTCCGGTGGTTGCGGCTTGCGGCATTGCCGTACCGATGATCTCAGGCCGCGGCCTTGGGCACACAGGAGGCACGCTCGACAAGCTCGAATCGATCCCCGGCTACAATGTAAAGCTCTCGAAAGAACAGTTTCACGACACTATCGAAAAATGCGGTTTTGCATTGGCCGGACAGACCGCCGAGATCGCGCCGGCCGACAAAAAACTCTACGCGCTTCGCGACGCGACCGCGACCGTTCCGTACATTCCGATGATCGTTGCCTCGATAATGTCGAAGAAGCTGGCTGAGGATCTTGATGCACTTGTTCTGGATGTAAAAACCGGAAATGGAGCATTCATGCAGGCGCTGGAAGATGCAAAACAGCTTGCCGAGGCGATGGTGGCAACAGGTAAGAAGTTCGGCGTCCGCACCGAAGCGGTCGTATCGGATATGTCCGAACCGCTGGGCCGGTATGTCGGCAATTCGCTTGAGGTTTTCGAGTGCATTAAGATACTTCGCGGTGAAGCCGAGCCGCAGATGCTGCAGACGGTAGAGCTTTCGGTCGAGTTGTCGGCTCGAATCTTGACGCTCAGCGGAGTTGCCGATGATCTCGACGGGGCAAAAGAGGTCGTGAGATCAAAGATCGCAAGCGGCGAGGCGTTGGAAAAATTCCGGCAGAATTGCGAACTTCAGGGCGGAGACGTTTCAGTATTCGACACGCCTGAGAAGCTGCTCGATCCGGTGATCCCGCAATTTGAGATCGAAAGCAGGGCAGATGGCTTTGTCGCTTCGGTCGATGCTCTTGCGGTCGGCGAAGCATTGGTTGAACTCGGCGGCGGAAGAACTTTTGCGGAAGACAAGATCGATATCGGCGTCGGATTTCGCTGCAACTGGAAAACAGGCGATGAGGTCAAAACAGGTGAGAGCCTCGGTACGGCATTTTGCCGCAGCCCCGAACAGTTCGAATCCGTTTGCCAAAAACTACAGAATGCCTATTCGATCACCACCGAACCCGTCTTTGCTCCAGCCCTCATAAACGCCGTCATCCTGTGAAATTGTCATAACGGATGGATAACAGCCCATTTCGCTTGTGCCTTTCATTAAGATCATTCCATCTGTTCCTTAGGCGATAATTGTTGCGGACCGTTTTTGTTATAGCAGCAAAAAAGTATTCGGCTAAAAGCTAAGCCGGAGTGCTTTTCCATCGCGGTTTACGCGGATGGTGCGAAGAGCGGTTCCACCCCGAAGCGTTGCAGTCGCCGTTAAAGGCGTATCATTGATCGCTTCTATGGTGTCACCGGCATGCAATCCGGCACGCTGCGCGGGGCTGTTCTCATTTACTGAAGACACAACCATTCCTCGCGGCCCGATCTCGCCCTGAATTCCCGTAAATCTTAGAACGTCGACAATTAGGACCGATGTCTGCGGATCCAGTCCGCGACCCGTAACCTCTTGCAGTGGATTTGGATTTAATCCCTTTGGCATAACGCCGGGTTTTGCCCCGTTCACGGCGAGATCGACAGAGCCGCCATTGTTTGTCGGCTGACCGGCGACCACTTCATCCCTGGTCTTTGGATCTGTTTCGTTCGGCTGGGTCGCAGCGGCCGTCGATCTCTGAGCAGTGGGCTCAACTGATTTAACTACGGTTGGAACCTGCGTTTCGGAACTTGCAATATGATCGATTTTCGCTTCCTGATCCACTCCGGAATTTTGGGTTTCGGTAACAACCGCGATCGGCTCGATATCGTTCGAGAGATAACCGGAAAAAATGAAGAAAAGTGCCAAAGCTCCCAATGCCGCGACCGGCATTGCAAGTTTGAGAAACGCAAGGCTGCCACTATTGCCCGAAGTCTTGCCCGTCTCAATACGCGAGCGAACACCCGCCGCGAAGTATTGCGGTGCATGGACGCGCGGAAGCCTTGCCGCCGCCGCTGTCCATTCTGCCTCGAAACTGGTTTTGTTTTCTAATTCGTTATCATGCATGACCGAAATGATCCTTCAATTTTTCCTTCAACAATCCGCGTCCGCGGCTGATCCTGGATTTTGTGGTGCCGAGCCCCAAGCCCATTATCTCGGCGACTTCCTCATAGCTTTTGCCTTCAACATCGCGGAGCACGATAGGCAGTCTGTATTTCGGCGGCAGCGACTCTATCGCCATTGCGATCATCCGGTCTCGTTCGTCCGTTTCCAGATCCGCGTCCGGCAGCGAGCGCGTATCCGGCGGTTGAAACTCGGTCGTGTCGTCCTCGCCTTTTTGAAACAACCCGGTCAGCGAGAGCAAATGGCGCCGTTTTCGTTTTCTGAGTTCGCTGATCGCCAGGTTCGACGCAATTCGATAAATATATGTCGAAAACGCAAACTCCGTATGGTAACGCTCCAATGCGAAATAGACCCTTACGAAAGTTTCCTGTGCCAGATCGACCGCTTCTTCATAGTCGTTCAAAAATCTATACAAGAAATTCGTTATCGGATTCTTGTAGCGGCTGACGATCTCGGCAAACGCGTCCTCGTCCCCAGCCTTTGCTGCGGCAACAAGTTCATGATCGGTAGCTCGCGGTTCAGGCATTTGCGGCGGGCCGTCCTCCGCTCTGCTGAGATCGCCGATGTCCAATGCCATACACGCATATGTTTTTACAACAGTTTGCCGACCGAAACAAAAACCGTTCCGATAATTAGGTCACGCGCTACCCTCCAAATAGTTGCAATAATGTCCATCAAATTGCATCTATGCAGGCCGGAGCGTGAGAACAAGGAACATCGCGGTATCGCTGCCGGGCAGTGCAAGCGAGCCAAGCAGCGTCGGCGAATTCTCTGCAAGAGAAACTCGCTGCGAGGTCAGCCCAACCCTTTCATAGCTAAAGTTTGGCGTCTGCTTGGGGTCGTCACGCACTATGCCGATCTTGATCGGGATCCGTGCCCCGAAGCGAAATGCCTGAAGCATGAACTCTGCCTTCCCGGCGGAACTGTGACCGGCACGCAGGCCGGAAAGCGACCATTCGAGGAAACTGACCATGTCGGTTTCGATAGCACGGCCAAACGGGTTCGACACAGATTTGAATTCAAAGTCGCCGCCGTTGGCAACTCTGCCGACATAGGTGTTGACAAGCCTGATGTCGGGAAAATTGTAATTTGTCTTGAGTTGACGGGCGACGGTACTCAGGTTTTGCGGCAACGCCTGCCCGGGGATCTTGTTATCGCCTCCGGCAACGACCTGCAAGACCACGTCGTAACTCGGTTCGATCGGCGACCGCTGCTGTTCGCTCTGTGCAAATTGCGAAGACGCAGCTGCGAGGAATAGAAATGCTAGTGAAATAAGGGGGAAGGTTTTTCGCCGGTTCATAAATGGACTCCTGTTCAAAGATTCGAATTTTCAAATCGTTAAACAGCCCCGTCCAAGTTTAGTTGCAAAAAATGCGCAGCACGCATAACGAACAGCCTCGTGCAGCTTTCCGACAAAGAAGGTGCGCCACCCGTGCGCCGGCGCGCATGGCGCAGATGGCGCACCCACGGCGCAGTCGTGTCTTTCAATCGGATCGTCCCATTCTGAGACGATGAAATGATGAGACGGCTGAGACGAAGACTGGGACGCCGAAACGAACGAATCCATAGCTGTCGCTGAAACTTCTCCGATTCGAGTACGCACTAATGTATAATCCGTTCAGAAATATGGTCGAGTATTGCAGAATCGAAGGTCTGACACGATCTTTTTTGTTTACGATCTTTTTTGTTTACTTTTGTTCTATGGTTTCTATTTTGTATTGCGACCCAATGCCAAACTGTCGAGGATGGTTGGAAGGGTATCAAACCGCTGAGGACGAATAAAGCGGAAGTCGAGAAGTTGCTCGGAAAGCCAGGAATAGATAGCAGCGGTTTTTACGGCTACAAAACTAATGAAGCATTCGTGCGTGTCAATTATTCGACCACTCCATGCAATAAGAGTGAAATGGGGCGTGGTGATTTTAACGTTCCCCAAGGCACGGTTTTGGATTACCACGTAATTCTTGAAAAGCCCGTACTGATTTCTGAACTGAACTTCAAGAGAAATGATTACTATCGAGACACAAGCGGTCATTCGAATGGCAATCCAATTTATGCTACCGGAGATCACAGCATCATAATCAGCGCCTTCATTCGGGATGGAGTCGAATTCGCATCAAGATTCGACTACCGCCCAAGTAAGAAAGATGCTGAAGAATTCACATGCCAACCAATCGGGCAAAAGATCGAGGACGGCTGGAAAATGGAAGAGAATGGGATAAGAATAGTGTCTGAGGAATAAGAACATAAGAATAGTGTTTGACATGCGATCGATCTTGCGATTTTAGTTTGAATTCGATTTGTTTTTTTTTGAAAGTTTCGGTCTGTCTTGATCGCAAAAGGTGGCACGAAACGCAGAATCGAATGTCAGACACCGTCTGATCCCAGTTTATTTTACCTTTTTCTGATTCCAACTGGGATCACCCTTTAGAAATCCCTTTTGAGTTACTGTCTTAGGATTATGTTTCAATGGCGGAGGCCTTGAGAAAATGTTAGCAAAAATATGTTTCGCATTATCTTTTTTTGTCATTCTGAGTTTTAACATCTTAGGTCAGAAAGGAATTATTCGTGATGAATACTTGAAAGTCACGCCATACGTATCAACATTGGAAGATGTAACGAGAGTTTACGGTGAAGGACATGACACTATCAAAGGAGGAGAAGATTATCTCTCGATAACATATTCAATCAACGAAAATATAGATGTATCAATTGATTATTTCAGAGATTGTAACCAAGCCGAACCTGAAAAAGAACGCACGTGGATCGTTAAGGAGGTATTCTTTACATTTGACGGGGGTCTAAAATTAAAGCCGAAAGACATATTTTTAGATAAGAAAGATTTTACGGCCTGTCCATATGGAGATGTCAGAGGTCAAATAATTTATTTTAACAAAGAGAAGAACATTCAATTTACATATTTGAAAGGGAATAAAGTAGTAACCGATCTTGGAATATTGGCAAGAGAACAAGATAAGGAGAGATATAAATGTAAAAAAGAGAAGGTTTTATTTTCATTAGATCCTAAGGGTTTCAGATGTGATGAATCACGGTGACTGCCCCCCGATTTGTTATTCTATGAGACACATGTTCACCCAGAACGGGGCGCATACGAATAACGGTGCCCGAATAACGGTGCCTGATCTGCAAAATTAAGATCAATGGAAACGTCTTTCACCCGGAAGCAAGCTGCATGCTCGACTATTCGCCTGTGTGAACAAAACGGTGTCATGAACAAAACGGTGTCAGGCCTTCAATTCTAGATTGAATAGAAGTTGCCTTCACAAAAATAGGTTTTCAGAAGGCCGGGCGGCAATCGCTCTTAGTAATTAGCTGGCGGAAGAGAAAAGAGTTTCGTCGAGTTTCTGGCCAAAGGTAACTGTGCCGACCCTGATCTCTTCGATCACCTTGTCATCGACCATAAGTTCCGAATGGAACGGAACCAGCACGCCCTGTGCGTATTTGTAATCGCGAAACTTCCGAGTGTGTTTGACACCGCCCGTTTCGTAATCGAGCATCATTACCCGAAAGGTCTTTGCACTAACGTAATATCTTGTTTTGCGGTCTTTGCTGTCAGTCAGGTCGATCAGGTAAAAATCGACGCCGAGTATCTTTTCACGGCCGGCAAGCTCGATCTTTGAACCGTTCTCTTTGTACCAAAGAAGGGAATCGATGCTGTGCAAAAGGCGATCCTGAAATGTGGCTATAGCGTCTTCGCGCGGCTGGAAAACAGATTCGTTGTAGATGCCAAAGACCTTGTCATCATTCTGAACCAACGCAAACGTTGCGGTTGGCTGTTCCTGGTCCAGACGGAATTTGTCCTTGCCCGGTTCGCCGCGCTGAACCCAACGCAGATAATTAGCATTGATGGTTTGCCCTGCAGCATTCGTCGTGGTCAACTTACCGCGTTCGACCTCGGTTTTGCGGATCTGCTTCATCTTTTCGCGGCCGCCGGGATTTGCATACACAAGTATCGCAAGCTCGACGACCTGATCGACCGTTAGATTTTTCAGAGCATCTTTTAAATTCTTTGAGGGCTTTTTCTCTTCCTTTGCCTCGGACTTCTTTGGCGTCGGCTCAGGCCTGTTGGGTGCCGATTCCGATCTGTTGGGCGTAGGGCTTGGCGTCTGGCCAAATGCGGAAACGCCTGCAAAAAGCAGCAAAAATAAGACACAAAAACAGCTAAAACGCGAATTTAACAAGCTCAGTTTCCTCTCGGTAAACGATGAAATTTCAAAAGCGGATTGTAACATAGATGCAGCCGAAGGGCATTTTCCTGCGTTCATTATGCAAATTAATGATGAATTTGATGTGTCAAAAGATGCACGAAACTAACGGATATTGAACAATTGACAAGCGGATAATGAAAGCGTGCGAAACAGCGTCGGTCGTTTAAAATTATTGTTTTTGGTTTCATTGTTCATTTTTCACTATCTACGAGATGTTACACGTTGCCCTTTACGAACCCGAAATTCCGCCTAATACGGGGAACATTGCCCGCCTGTGCGCCGCGACGAACACCCCGCTGCACATTATAGGCGTGACCGGCTTCAAGATGGATGACCGCACACTGAAGCGATCCGGACTCGATTACTGGGAATATGTCGAACTGCATCGACATATCGATATGGAATCTCTCTATGCCTTTCTACCGAATTCGAGGATGCTCCTTCTAACCACAAAAACCAGTCGTCGATACACTGATCTCGAATTTCGGCCAAATGATTGCCTGATATTCGGCCCCGAAACACGCGGGCTGCCGGAAGATCTGCTGAATGATAATGCTGAGAATTGCCTGACGATCCCGATGTCGGATCCGGCTGTTCGCAGCCTTAATCTCGCTACATGTGTCGGGATCGTTCTTTACGAGGCCATCCGCCAGATCAAGATTTGACATTTGTTTACACGATTTAGTGCAACGTCAAAGATGGAGATTCCCGTCAAAGTTCCGTACGTCCTGATCTAGAGGACAAGTTTAAATAAGGAGAGACTTGAGTGATGAAAAAACTGAGAAATTTGATGTCATTTTCGTTTGTCATCGTTGCGTTTTCGTTCGCAGGTGCCAGCGCTCAGGATTCTTCTGCCCTTGCACGTTCGATCGACCTCGGGAAGCAGGTACAGAAGAGCATCTTGAAGCTTCCGTATTATGAGGTGTTCGATAATATCGACTTCACAATTGACGCCAATGGCGTTGTAACGCTGACCGGCAAAGTTCGCAATGCGAATAACAAGAGTGCTGCAGAGGTTGCTATAAAACGGTTAGATGGCGTAACGTCGGTTGTGAACAACATAAAGATCCTGTCAGTTGGCGGCTTTGATGAACGCATCCGCCGCGACCTTACGAGATCGATATCTAATTACGGCGGACTTTCGCGCTACCTTTGGCACGTAAATCCCGAGGTAAGGCTGATCGTGGATGGTGGCCATGTCACCCTGGAAGGCAGTGTTTATAACGAAGGTGATAAGGACCTGATGAATATCGCCGCACGCGGCGTTTCAGGAGTATTCAGCGTTACGAACAACCTCACTGTTGGCTCGGACGCAAGGTAGTTAAGTTTCAATGAACCGGGGAAGTGAACGGAGGCTGCCAGATCTGGCAGCCTCTATCTGCGGATAAGGGAAACTTCAAGACTAAACCCCTGTGCTATAATCCCAATGTTATGGCTGTTTCATTTGGCACACTTCCAAATGTTGTACGCAAGGTCGAAGGCGGAACATTGCGCGTAGGCAACTCGCGTGTTTCATTGGATTCGGTTGTGTATGCTTTTAACCGCGGCGAAAATGCGTATGAGATACAACAGAGTTTCGATTCGCTTTCGCTTGCCGATGTCCATGCAGCTATTGCTTATTATCTTCAGAACAAGGAAAGCATCGATATTTACCTGTCAAAACGAGCCGCCGAGTTCGAAAGAAAACGTGCGGAAAGCCATAAAGACCCTGATCATATTGCGTTTCGTGAAAAACTCCTTGCCCGTCGCGGCAAACCGCGAGAGGAATGGGACAAGTGATCCGCTTTCTTACCGACGAGGACTTCAACGGACATATCATTGCCGGCGTAAAACGGCTACTTCCCGAATTAGATATCCTTCGCGTTTGGGATACTAAGGTCAGAGAACGTCCTGATCCGGAAGTTCTTGAGTTTGCTGCGAGAGAGAACCGTATTGTACTGAGCCACGATGTTACCACAATGGATCTTCACGCAAGGGCAAGAATCTCCGAAGGCGAACCAATGCCGGGATTATTTCTCATCCTTCAAGACTCTCCGATCGGTCCTGCAATAGATGAGATCGTAACTATTGCCGAATGCAGCCGCGACGATGAGTGGAACAATATGATTCAATACCTGCCGCTTTAAGGCATTATACTGCCTCCTTTACCGAGCGGTTTGACGGGAACGTCATTACTTCCTCCGATCCTTTTTGCGTTTCGAACACCAATAACGCATTATAATCGTTTGCCTTTTGGCATGGAATTACGACTATGATCACTGCTGAAAAGATACGAAACATCGCCATTATCGCTCACGTTGACCACGGAAAGACCACATTGGTCGATGCGATGCTCGCTCAATCGGGTACTCACCGCGACAACGAGGCGGTCGTTGACCGCGTTATGGACTCAATGGACCTTGAACGCGAACGCGGCATCACCATCATGGCGAAGAATACGTCGGTGCGTTACGGCGAATACAAGATCAACATTCTCGATACGCCGGGACATGCCGATTTCGGCGGTGAAGTTGAACGAGTTCTAAAGATGGTCGATGGCATCGTGCTGCTTGTCGATGCTGCCGAAGGCTGTCTGCCGCAGACACGCTTCGTGCTGCGTAAGGCCTTGGAACTAAAACTTCCAGCTATTGCATTGGTAAACAAGATCGACCGTCAGGACGCTCGTCCGGATGAAGTCGTGAATGAGATCTACGATCTTTTCATCGATCTCGGTGCGAATGATCATCAGATCGAATTTCCCATTCTCTATTCGATCTCGCGTGACGGTATCGCAAAAAAAGAGCTTTCCGATGAAGGCACGAACCTCAAACCGCTGTTCGATCAGATCATTGAAACCATTCCCGCACCGCACGCTCTGCGTGACGACAGCCTGCAATTGCTGGTCGCAAATATCGACTACAATCCGTTCGTCGGACGCCTTGCCATCGGCCGCATTTTTTCGGGCGATATCGCAAAGAATCAGGAAGTCGCCGTTTCAAAACGTGACGGATCTCTGGTAAAAACGCGCGTCAAAGAGCTTTTTGTATTCGAGGGCCTCGAACGCACGACGGTCGAAAAAGCCGGCACCGGAGAGATCGTTGCCCTTGCCGGATTCGATGATGTCGAGATCGGCGAAACCATAACCTCGTTCGATAATCCGAAACCGCTGCCCGTAATAAACGTTGACGAACCAACGATCTCAATGATCTTCGGCGTGAACACATCGCCGTTTTCAGGAATCGATGGCAAATTCGTTACGTCACGACAGATCAAGGAACGACTCGACCGCGAACTGCTCGGCAACGTGGCACTTCGAGTAGAGCAAACCGCGGCTGCGGAGCAGTTCAAGGTGTCAGGACGCGGCGAACTACAGCTCTCGATCCTGATCGAAATGATGCGCCGCGAAGGCTATGAGCTTCAGGTCTCAAAGCCGGAGGTCATCACCAAAAAGGATGAAAAGACCGGCGAAACGCTTGAGCCGATCGAACTCGTCGTGGTTGACGTCCCCGATGAATTCATCGGCGTTGTTACCGAAGCAATGGGACGCCGCAAAGGGCAGATGACCAAGATGATCAACAACGGTTCGGGCCGCGTGCGTCTCGAATTCGAAGTTCCATCTCGTGGATTGATCGGTTTCCGCGGCGAATTCCTTACCGAAACAAAAGGAACCGGCTTGCTCAACACGCTTTTCCTGCGCTTTGACAAATGGCAGGGTGAGATGAAATCGCGTCAGACGGGTTCACTTGTGTCCGACCGAATGGGCGAAACGAACACATATGCACTCTACAATCTTCAGGAACGCGGCGTGCTTTTCGTAAAGCCGCAGATCAAGGTTTACGAAGGTATGATCGTTGGCGAAAACGCTCGTGCCGTAGATCTTGACGTAAATCCGATCAAAGAAAAAAAGCTCTCGAATATGCGCACGACCTCGGCTGACGAAGCAATGCGCCTTGTCCCAGTTCGCGAAATGTCGCTCGAACGCGCACTCGAATTCATCGCCGATGACGAATTGATCGAGGTCACGCCGAAAGCAATTCGCCTTAGAAAACGTGTCCTAAAAGCAAACGAACGGCCTAAGAAATAGAATAATGCCGTGTGCCTTTGAAGTAACACTATCAGACAGATTCTCATACAGGCTGTTTATAATTTGAACCTTTCGATCTCGCTCAGAGTTACTGTTGGATCAACATTCTCAAAATCTTTCCGATTATTGGTGATGAGATCTGCGCCGAGAATTTTAGCAGCAGCTAAAATAACGGCATCAGGGAGTTTGATCTTTTTAAGAGGATTCTTGCGATAGATTATTGCTTGTTCGGCAATGTAATTATCGAGGACAACTATTTCCAGGTTTTCAAATATTTCGTCGGCAATTTTCTTCTCAGCCTCATTTGGAAATTCATAGGAATATACTTCGATAAAAGTAATTATCGAAGCATAATACTCGTCATGTTCAGACAGTAATCTTTCTGCATCAATAATTTGCTTTGTGGAGTAAATGATCGCATTGCTGTCCAACAGCGCTTTAGTCCCACTCATCTCTCAGTTTTCGCTGCCATTCAACAGGATCGTCGATATCTCTGAAAATATTAGTTTTCTGTGCTTTCTTGAACGCCTCGATCAGCTTCTCTTTTTTTTGCATTGAATTCAATGAAGCAGTTTCAACCGGCTCTTCGTCCAAAATTGTTACCAATGCCCGACGGCTTTTGGGCAATCGGATCTCACCCAGGAGTCTGACTGCTCCGGTCGATTCAATTATGGCCTCAACAGTTTGCATACGAGTGGAATTATACCACGAAGCCATACATCTCGTATCCGAAATGTTGGTCACGCCAAAGGTAATCCGCCTCCGAAAACGTGTCCTGAAAGCCAACGAGCGTCCTAAGAAATAGGAAGTGATTGGCTGGAAGCTCGCAGCTCATAGCTGTTAGCTGTTCTTTAAATATTCGCTAATTATCCGTTAGCTCAGATATTCCCGCAGAACAATCGCGTCGTTGTGATCTTCGTCTTTTGCGCCGTAAACGAGTGTGACGGTGCCTTTTTTCGCAAAGCCTTTTATGGTGTTTACCAGTTCGAGATTTGCGTCCAGTTCCTTTGAATAGCGTTTCTGAAACTCCGTCCATTTTGCCGGATCGTGGCCGAACCATTTTCGAAGTTCGGTGCTCGGAGCGATCTCCTTCAGCCAGAGATCGGCCTTTGCTTCTTCCTTTGAAACGCCGCGCGGCCACAAACGGTCGATAAGAATGCGAAGCCCGTCTTCCTTATCCGGCTGTTCATATGCTCTTTTTATTTTAATATTCACATTGCACTTCCCTTTGATCTCTTCGCCAGATGATACGGACAAATGTTGCGGCTCTTCCTTGCGAGAATGATCGTAACCACAATCGCCAGCAGGTTTACCACTTGGACAACGACGAATATGGAACGGTTTCCAAACACAGCATAAATAAGAAGAAGTACGCTTGCGACAAGCCAGATATACCATGTCGGAATGCTGATGCCCCACGCGCACTTCTCAACATACAAATGCCGTATCTGCGGAATATACGCAATCACTACAAGAATAGTTCCTATCCAACCGACGATTTCCATTTCATAAGAAGTACTTCAAGAGAGAACGCGACAGGCAGTTCTCTCGGGACCTGAAATCGAACTGCCCGTTTTAGTTCATTCCGTCGCCGAGACAGCTATTTAGAAAATTCCTGACTCAATCGTCCAAGTGCCAAAGCTCCCAGCATCAATCCAAAATCACGTAACGCTATATCGAAATAACCAGGGATCATCAGTAGATTGATAATTATCAAGCCGAGCCAGGCAGCAACAACATATGCAAAGATCTTCGGTTTGAGAAATACTCCTACGCCGGCGACGATCTCTATCACGCCGACAATGTACATGAATTGATGTCCGTTTCCGCCAAACATATTGTTCACAACTGGCGGCAAGTATTGATCCCAATTTACGAGAAGATGTAAAAATTTATCCACGCCTGCAATTATCGGCAACACCGTAAATCCCAAGTGCAGTATTTGATATGCTTGATAGGCTGGCCTGCTCACGTCTTTTTCTGCGTTAGCGGCCGCGACTGAATTGTTATCTAAAACCCGTTCCATATTTCCTCCTGATCGATTAGTTGTTTTTCAGCAAAATAGCCGTGCTGTATTCCGAATACTATGATATTATGTCCAATTAGTCAATGTATTATTTGACTTATTATATTTATTATCGAAAATTCAGTAATATTTAAGGAACGAGATCAAAATGAATACCGCAAATTTGGATCGCAGATTTTTCGAAAGCACGCGCGGTCGCATCGTCTTGCTGCTTCGGCGGCGGAATCTAACTGTTAACGATCTTGCGAGCGAAATGGGGCTGACTGACAATGCAGTACGCGCCCATTTACTTTCTTTAGAGCGTGACGGGCTGGTCGTGCAGAAAGGTACAATAAAGGGATTTCGAAAGCCGCATTATATCTACGGCCTTTCGGAAAATGCACGAGAGATCTTTCCTCGTCCTTACGGAGTGTTGTTTAATCGCCTTCTTTCCTTTTTAAGAAAAGACGGATCAAAGGCAGGTTTAATAACCAAGCTTCGCGATGTCGGCAGATCTATCGGGTCGGAGAACAAGGCCGCAGAGAACAGCGACATTGCGTCAAAACTTGAGCGTGCTCTGACTGCGATAGAATCGCTTGGCGGCTCGGCCTCGATCAGCAACTCAAACGGCGAACTGTTCATTAGCAGCGAAAGCTGCCCTTTCGCCGAGGCCGTTGCCGAACATCCTGAAGTATGCAAAGTAACAGAATCGATGATCGGAGAGATAATCGGCGTCAAAGTTAAGGAGGTTTGCGATCGGACTTCCTCGCCGAAATGTCGGTTTCAGGTTGAAACATCTTAAATTTTCGAACGCTCAGGTCTTGTGTTCTGCGTCTCAACGGAATAGTAATTGCTGTCTTGAATAACCGAAACGCATCGAAACCGTAAAACATCTATCGATTCTTGAAAACTAAACAGGAGAATAAAATGACCAATATCAATCCATATCTGAATTTTGACGGAAAGGCTGAAGAGGCGATGAATTTCTATAAATCGGTCTTCGGCGGCGAATTTATGGGCGGCGTAATGCGTTGGGGCGATATCCCCGGCTGCGATGAAGGCGAAATGAAACTCTCTGACGAAGATAAGGGCAAGGTGATGCATATGGCCCTGCCGATCTCAGACGGCAGCGTCATTATGGCCTCCGATTCGCTTAAAGGCTTCGGGCCGCCACTTCAGGCGGGTAACAATATAACCATTGCAGTCGGGCCTGAAAACCGTGAAGAAGCCGACCGTATCTTCACCGGGCTGTCGGAAGGCGGGAATGTGCAAATGCCAATGGCCGATGCCTTCTGGGGCGGATATTTCGGTTCGTTTGAAGACAAATTCGGCATCAATTGGCTGATCAACGTTGACACACCAAAGGAGTAAATATGGCACTTTCAAGGAAACAGATCATAGAAGAAATAAACACGAGTTTTACCAGAAACGACATGGAAGGCTTTTTATCGCACTGCGTCGAGGAATTTAGCTGGACGATGATCGGTGAAAAGACCAACACAGGCAAGACGGCGATCCGTGAATGGATGTCCGGTATGGAGGAATGCGAGCCGCCAGTATTCGGCGTGACCAATCTTATCGAAGACGGCGACATTGTGGCCTGCAATGGCGATATGACCATGAAGGACAAGGACGGGAGCGAAACCGAATATTCGTATTGCGATATTTATCGCTTCAACGGCGATGACAAGGTCATAGAATTGACTTCATTTGTGGTGCCTAAAGACGGGAAGAGATCAACAGCGCCAGCTTGAGAATGGCGGCGGTTGCCGGGCGTAAGAATTTGCGCTTGACAGCCGCTTTCTGTGAAAGTATAGTTAACCTTAAGGTTAATTAACCAGTTAGTTTAATGCAATTACAACAGGACAAATTGAGCTCTACATTTGCCGCACTTGCCGATCCGACGCGGAGGGCTATTCTTGGACGCCTTGCGACTGGCGGAGCAACGGTGCAGGACCTTGCGAAGCCCTTTAAGATGTCGATGCCGGCGGTGTCAAAGCACCTGAAAGTGCTCGAAAAGGCAAAGCTTATTCGCCGAGGCCGAAATGCACAGTGGCGGCCATGCTATCTGGAAACGGCCCCGTTAAAACAGGCGTCGGATTGGGTCGATCAGTACCGCAAGTTTTGGGAGCAGAAACTCGATCGCCTGGACGACTATCTGAAGGATCTTCAGGAACCAAGATCCAATAAATAGATCAAGGAAGAAAATGGATACGAAAATGGCAGAGTCTGAAAAGGAATTGGTTATCACTAGAGAATTTGCGGCACCGCGACGGCTAGTTTGGGAGGTTTGGAACGAACCCGCTCATATTGAAAAGTGGTTTGGCCCGCAGGGTTTCACTACAAAAGTTAAATCGCAGGATTTCACCACTGGCGGCAAATGGGAATATGTAATGGTCGGGCCGGACGGCGACGAATTTCCATTCAGCGGGATCTTTCTTGAGATCGTCCCAATTGAAAAGGTTGTGAGTACAGACGAATTTGGCGAGGAGTATGCCGAGCGAAATCCGGAAATGTCGATGCCGAAAATAAGCTCCGTCACAACGCTTTTTGAAGATCACGGGGCGATGACTCGAGTAGTGATCAAGACGATGCATGCGACCGCCGAGGATCGGAAGAAACACGAGGAGATGGGCGTCGAAGCGGGTTGGAATTCGAGCTTCGAGAAGATGGATGTATATCTTGCAGAATTGAACCGATAATGAACGAAGAAAAGCTTACAAGGGTTTTGCTAACGTGCGGGATCATCGCAGGACCGTTTTATGTGCTGCTTGGCGTGATCCAAATATTGACCCGTCCGGGTTTTGATGTGACGAAACACGCCTTGAGCCTGATGAGCAACGGAGATCTGGGTTGGATACAGGTCGCCAATTTCATCATCACAGGTTTACTCGTAGTTGCGTTTGCCGTAGGCCTGCGACGGGCCTTGGCAGGCTCAAAAGGCGGTGTTTTCGGACCATTGCTGATCGGCGTTTACGGGGTCGGGCTGATAGGCGCAGGAGTATTTCCGGCGGATCCTGCATTGGGATTTCCGCCCGGAACGCCAATGGTTTCCGGGATCTCGACGACTGGATTTATGCATTTTGTCTTTGGCGGCATCGGTTTCTATGCAGTGATAGCTGCCTGCTTCGTTTTTGCATGGCGATTTTGGTCGATTGGCGAGCGTGGCTGGTCGTGGTTCTCAATCGCAACAGGCGTACTTTTCAACGCCGCATTTATGGGAATCGCGATCGCCTCGGGCGGTACGGGATCTTTAAGGACATTCGTGATCATTTCGTTCTATCTCGCCGTTCTTTTGCTTTGGTGCTGGCTAACAGCCGTTGCGGTCAAGATCCGGCGAGATATTCCTGACTTGATAGCGGAGCGTGATTAATTTCGTTGGCAGGCGTAGAATCTTAGAAATATCTCTACGTCCGCCTTATGAAAGACCGCCTCACAAAAACCGCGTATTTGCGTTTTCTTAAATGCCCGCAGGAATTTTGGCTCGACTATCATCAGCCTCTGCTGACGGCTGAACCGATCACGCTGGAATACGAACATCTGCGGCAGCAGGGTTATGCGGTTCAGCAGCTTGCAAAGCAACTCAAGAGGTTCGTCCCAAGCGGAGAATATACAGTCGATTTTGAACGGCCATTTCAGGATGCCGAGTTTTATGCACGCAGCGACATTGCGGTCACCAAAAATGCGACAGGGCTGATCGACCTGTATGAAACGAAATCCGCAGCCTCGGTCAAAACGGAGCACGTAGATGACGTAGCATTTCAGGCGATGGTCGCCGAACGAAACGGATTTACGGTCGGGCGTTGTTTCGTGATAACGATGAACGGCGAATACGTTCGCAATGGTGAGATCGACCCGGAACAGCTTTTCGTCGTGACCGACGTTACCGATCAGGTTCGTGACCTGATGGCGGCGACTGTCGAACAAGCTCGGAAGGCACGGGCGTATCTCGATACCGTTCCGGTTCCTTCGCTGATAGATTACTGTGCGGATAACAAGCTGGAATGCAGTTTTATTAAAATGCATTTTCCTGACCTGCCTGAATATACGGTCTTTGACATAGCCTTCTTAAAGAACGACAAGCGGCGTGACCTTCTTTCGCAAGGAATTGTTTCGATAACGGATGTGCCTGACGACTTCCCGCTTTCAGCAAAGCAAAAAATCCAGGTTGCAGCCGCAAAATCCGGCGAGATCCTGATCGACAAAGTTGAGATCGCAAAA
>PNRO01000009.1_pt1 | contig 28906 bp, 25 predicted proteins | sample 7248581 | NCBI WGS metagenome assembly PNRO01 (sample SAMN08278401, study PRJNA427962) | Gut metagenome, whole genome shotgun sequencing project. | isolation source: gut content | host: Eisenia fetida | place: India:Sub Himalayan Terai region of Darjeeling | collected 2013-11-18 | reverse complement strand
ACATTTTGCACTTTTTTTATTTATAGGAAATCGCTGATTATTTTTTAGATAAGTTTTCCAACATTACTGCGGTCATTTTCTCCATATCAAAATCATGTTCCCAACCCCAGTCGGCTCTTGCGTGACTGTCGTCTATACTTGCCGGCCAGCTGTCGGCAATTGCCTGACGGAAATCAGGAGCATAGTCGATTGTAAATTCAGGAATGTGTTTTTTGATTGATTCTGCAATTTCTTTTGGTGTAAAGCTAACAGCAGAAAGATTGTAAGAAGATCTGATTTTGATTTTCTCAGCAGGTGCTTGCATAATTCCGATAGTCGCTTTCAAAGCATCGTCCATGTACATCATTGGTAATCCTGTGTTTTCCGAAAGAAAACAAGTGAATTTTTTGTCTTCCAATGCTTTGTAGTAGATATCTACTGCGTAGTCGGTAGTTCCGCCACCCGGAGGAGTTGTCCAGGAAATCAAACCAGGATAACGGATACTTCTCACGTCAACTCCAAATTTGTTATGGTAATATTCGCACCATCTTTCACCTGTTTGTTTCGAAATTCCGTAAACGGTAGAAGGTTCCATTACGGTATATTGAGGAGTATTGATTCTAGGTGTTGTAGGTCCGAAAACGGCAATACTTGAAGGCCAGAATATTTTTTTGATTTTTCCGGCTTTGGCCAAATTCAATACGTGGAAAAGTGAATTCATATTCAAATCCCAGGCAAAAGCAGGGTTTTTCTCAGCAGTAGCCGATAATAAAGCTGCCATCAAATAAACTTCATCGATTTGATATTTTTCAATTACATCTTCGATTTGGTTGTAATCCATAGCGTTTACCACTTCAAAGATTCCGTCACGAACTACCGAAGTATCCATTTTTCTGATGTCAGAAGCTACTACATTTTCAGTTCCGTATTCAGCTCTCAATTTTTGGGTAAGTTCGGTTCCTATTTGGCCACAAGCTCCCAGAATTAATATTTTAGTACTCATAAATAATATATTTTTTATAGCGTTGCAAAGATAATCTTTTTCAGAGTTAATTATCTGAAAATCCATTCAGGTAAAATTTGAAAGAGAAGAGGTTTGTTTTGAGGATTGTTCATTTAACTTAAAAGTATCCTGAGAAAACAAAAAAGAGTAACTTTGCTACCAAATTTTTTCAGATGAAAATCAAATTATATACAATGCTGTTGCTTGTGATTTTTGTTTCCTGCAAAAACGAAAAAGAAGAACAGGTAACCGGAAATATAAAAAAACAGAATAGAGAAGAACAGGTTTTTCAGTCTGTGAGTAGCCATTGGAATTTTAAAACTTTTTCTTTGAGTTCTGCTTCTGCTATGAAAGGTTGGGAAGAATATCGCATTTTTGAGAGAGAATTACAGTTTAAACCACAAAAAACCATTTCTGCGTTTAAGCAAAAAACAACAAATTTGGCAAAAAAGGTAGCAGAACTTAATAATTCGATTCCTGCAAAATTTAATAAACCTTCGGTCAAAGGCCGGATTTCGGTTCTTGTTACCCAAATTCGGTTTTTGGATATGTATATGCATCTTTCCAATATTCCAGAGAAAAAAGTGTTGAATACTATTTCGGAAATTAATTCGGCTTTGACATCTTTACAATCAGAGTTTCAGGAAACCGTGAGACGCGAACAAATTCCTACTGAGCAAGGCGAATCGGATCTTTTAAAAATGCGCGACACTTCCAGAGCTATTCCAACTACAAGAACCCCTAAATTTTCACCAAGATTTGAGCAAAGCGGTATTATTCAATAGATATGATAAATCTGCCAAGATTAATCAGATTGCCGAAATAATTTCGGCACCGGAGAAAAGGTTGCACCTCAAGGGGCTTATCGGCTCGTCATTGTCGTTTGTTATTAAATCTCTTTTCGACAAATCAGACCATCCTTTTCTGCTTATTTTAAGTGACAAGGAAGAGGCTGCATATTACCTCAACGATTTGGAGCAGATGATAAATACAGAAGACGTGCTGTTTTATCCGGGCTCATACCGCAATCCGTACCAAATTGAAGAAACTGACAATGCCAGTGTGTTGCTTCGCGCTGAAGTTCTGAACCGCATCAACTCCCGCAAAAAACCGGCTCTTATAGTCACTTATCCGGAAGCGCTCTTCGAAAAAGTGGTCACCAAAAAGGAATTGGACAAAAACACTTTGAAGGTTGCCGTTGGAGACAAGGTTTCCATCGATTTCATCAACGAGGTCTTGTTCGAATACGAATTCAAGAGGGTCGATTTCATTACCGAACCCGGGGAATTCTCCGTTCGAGGGGGAATCCTGGATGTTTTTTCTTTTTCCAATGACAATCCGTACCGAATCGAATTCTTTGGAAACGAGGTCGACAGCATCCGAACCTTTGATGTCGAAACCCAGCTTTCCATCCAACAGCAAAAGAAAATCACCATCATTCCGAACGTCGAGAACAAATTCTTCAAGGAGGAAAGGGAAAGCTTTCTGGATTACATCAATTCGAAATCGGTCATTTTTATCAATAATACCGAGAATCTGTTCAGCAAACTGGACAAGCTTTTCGAGAAGGCCGTCGTTGCTTTCGACAAATTGTCAAAAGACATAAAATATTCCGAACCCGAACAGCTGTTCCTAAATCAGGCTTCCTTTATAAAGAAAGCACTCGATTTTACGGTGGTAGAAACCGGTTCGAAGCCCGTTTTCAGAACAGAAAAGACGTTCGAATTCCATATACAGCCTCAGCCTTCGTTTAACAAGCAGTTCGATTTGTTGATGAACAATTTGAGCGAGAATCATTTCAACGGGATCAAGAATTATCTGTTGTGTTCCAATGACCAGCAGGCGAAACGTTTTCACGACATCTTCGAATCCTTGGATGAAGCCAACCACGAGAGCATCCGCAAGCAGTACGATACCATTACGCTGCCGTTGTATCAGGGATTTATTGACGAGGAAAATCAGATTGCGTGCTATACCGACCATCAGATTTTTGAGCGGTACCATAAGTTCAGCATCAAGAACAGTTATTCTAAGAAGCAAACCATCACTTTAAAGGAACTTACGACGCTTTCTGTGGGCGATTACGTGACGCACATCGACCACGGAATCGGGAAGTTTGGAGGCTTGCAGAAGATTCAGGTCGAAGGCAAGACGCAGGAAGCTATCAAGCTGGTTTATGCCGACAACGACATTGTTTATGTGAGCATTCACTCGCTTCACAAGATTTCCAAGTTCAACGGAAAAGACGGCGCGCAACCTAAGATCTACAAGCTGGGTTCGAATGCATGGAAAGTTTTAAAACAAAAAACCAAAGCCAGAGTTAAACATATCGCCTTCAACTTGATTCAACTTTATGCAAAACGAAGGTTAGACAAAGGTTTCCAATGCAAGTCTGATAGTTACCTACAGCTGGAACTGGAAAGCTCCTTTATTTATGAAGACACTCCGGATCAGACCAAATCGACTCAGGATGTGAAAGCCGACATGGAAAGCGACCGCCCGATGGATCGCTTGGTCTGCGGAGACGTAGGTTTCGGGAAAACAGAGGTTGCGATTCGCGCGGCTTTCAAAGCGGTCGACAACGGAAAACAGGTTGCGGTTTTGGTGCCAACGACCATCTTGGCCTACCAGCATTTCCGAACATTCTCCGAACGTTTGAAAGATATGCCGGTCACAATCGGTTATTTGAACCGTTTCAGATCTGCCAAACAAAAAGCAGAAACGATAAAAGATTTGGCCGAAGGCAAACTCGATATCGTTATAGGAACGCATCAATTGGTCAACAAAAATGTGGTTTTCAAAGACCTTGGACTTTTGATAGTGGATGAGGAACAGAAGTTTGGAGTCAATGTAAAAGACAAGCTGAAAACCATTGCGGCAAACGTAGACACGCTGACATTGACGGCGACGCCTATCCCGAGAACGTTGCAGTTTTCGCTTATGGCAGCACGGGATTTGTCGGTAATCACGACGCCTCCGCCCAACCGTTATCCTATTGAGACTAACGTTGTCGGGTTTAATGAAGAAACTATTCGCGATGCGATTTCGTATGAAATCCAAAGAAACGGTCAGGTGTATTTCATCAACAACCGTATCGAGAACATCAAGGAAGTGGCGGGAATGATCCAGCGTTTGGTTCCCGGAGCCAGAGTTGGCGTTGGCCACGGACAAATGGACGGCAAGAAACTCGAAGAGCTGATGCTGGCTTTCATGAACGGAGAATTCGATGTCTTGGTTGCCACGACCATCATCGAAAGCGGATTGGACGTGCCGAATGCCAACACGATCTTCATCAACAACGCCAATAACTTTGGCCTTTCCGATTTGCATCAGATGCGCGGCCGCGTGGGACGGAGCAACAAAAAGGCATTCTGTTATTTCATCTGCCCGCCTTATTCTGCAATGACGGAAGAAGCCCGCAAGCGGATTTCGGCTTTGGAGCAGTTCAGCGAACTCGGAAGCGGATTTAACATCGCGATGAAGGATTTGGAGATTCGCGGTGCCGGCGATTTGCTTGGAGGAGAACAAAGCGGTTTCATCAACGAGATCGGTTTTGACACTTACCAGAAAATCATGAACGAAGCCATTGAGGAATTGAAGGAGAATGAATTCAAGGACTTGTACCACGAAGAGCAGAATATAGAAACTAAGGAATATGTAAAAGATCTTCAGATTGATACAGATTTTGAATTATTGTTTTCAGACGAATACATTAACAATGTTTCAGAGCGTTTGAGTTTATACAACGAATTGGGCACGGTGAAAAATGAAGAAGAACTGGTTGTTTTTCAGAATAAACTGATTGACCGTTTTGGACCAATGCCTCCGAGAGCGATTGCCTTGATGAACAGTATTCGTATTAAATGGATTGCTACTAAAGTGGGAATTGAGAAATTGGTAATGAAAAAAGGTAAGATGATTGGTTATTTTGTGTCAGACCAACAATCAGAATATTACAATTCAAAGCGTTTCAATCAGGTACTACACTTTGTGCAGAAAAACACTGGTATTTGTCAGATGAAAGAAAAACAAACTCCAGCTGGGTTACGTCTTTTGTTGACTTTTGATAATGTGAAGTCAACACGACGTGCGTTGGAATTGATGGAGATGTTGGGAGGAAAATAGTTTTGAGGGACGAAGTTGCTAAAAATTTTAAGTTCTTAGCAACTTCGCTACGATCTCGTCACCTCCTCAATCAAATAAAAAATAGATTTAAAATCGATGCCGCTCATTTTTTCGAAACCAATTTCACAGGTTCGGCTGGTGGAATAGCCTTCTTTGCAGTTGGCGGGAATTTGCAGTTTTAATTCGCGTAATCCATGTTCATTCAATTCCGGAACAAGGAAACCTCTGTCTCCTGCAAAACCGCAACAATTGCTGTCGATAAGAGTAACATTATCGGCACACATTTTAGATAAGGCTACCAATTGTTCTGTTTTTCCAATTTTTTTAACGGAACAAACCGGGAAAACTGCTATTGTTTCTTTTTTGTTTTTTACAACTAAATGAGGCATTACATAATCCAACATAAATTCGATGGGATCTACAATTTTTAAGGTTTTGGAAAATTCTTCTTTCGAATGGTAAAAACACGGACTCATATCATACAAAACGGGATATTTTCCGTTTTCCGAAGCTTTCAGTAACTCTTTTTCCAATGCTTCGGATTGAGTATGATTGGTTTCGGCAAAACCTTTGCTTGAAAAAGGCATACCACAACAATGAGTGTCCATAGATTCGGGATAAATTATAGTGAATCCGGCACGAACCAATAGGAGGTGTATCAGTTCAGTCAATTGAAGATCGTCTGAATTTTGAAAACTATTTTTACCCATGCTTCTGTTGATGCAAGAAGGGAAGTAAACGACTTTTAAATCGGCAATTGTATTCATTTTAATGCTTTTGATTCGTGTTAATTTTATTGGCTCCTTTTGGCATTTCGGGAATCCATTTCGGGACTTTTCTGAAAGTGATAAAATGGAATAAATTAGACAATGCCGTCATAATGGGAGTGCCGAGAATGGAGCGAAAAAAGGAAATAATTTTCAATCCGGTTCTCATAAAAGATGTAGTTCCTGCCATGTGTGAGCCAATGTAGGCTGCTATTTTTTTATCGCCGGAATCTAATTCATTAGCACGCCAGGTTTTTACAAATTTTCCAGTATCAATATGTACAGGACACGCCAATGCACAAAGTCCGTCGGTGGCACAGGTTTCGTCCAGTTGATAGGTAACATCTTTTCGGATGTCTGCCAATCGTTGCGGATCATCTTTGGATTCCTCCAATCGACTTATTTCTCGTGCAATCACAATTCGTTGTCGAGGTGACAAAGTTAAACCTTCGGATACGCAATGCGGTTCGCAGAAACCACATTCCATACATTTGTCAACAATGTCATTGCATTCTGGAAGTGGTTTTAGATTTTTGAGATGTGCTTTCGGATCAGGATTAATCAGTACATCGGGATTGATTTTATTATTTGGGTCAAAAATAGTTTTGATGCGTTTCATGATTTCGTAGGCAACGGATCCCCACTCTTTTTCTACAAATGGAGCCATGTTACGACCCGTTCCGTGTTCGGCTTTCAGAGAGCCATTAAAACGATCGACAACCAAAACAGCCAATTCGGACATTAATTTTTCGTAACGATCTACTTCGGCTTGGTTTGAAAAGTCTTGTGAAAATACAAAATGCAGATTTCCTTCCAAGGCATGGCCAAATAAAACGGCATCATGATATTCATATTTTTTAAACAAATCTTTCAATTCCAAACAGGCATCAGCCAATTGCGGAAGTGGAAAAGCAACGTCTTCAATAATTACCGTTGTCCCGGTTTTTCGCAGTCCGCCAACTGTTGGCAACAATCCTTTTCTGGCTTTCCAGTTAAAATTATATTGTTTTGGATCTCTTGTAAATTCGTAATCAGTGTATGTTGGAATAGACTGAATTTGTAATCGAATGGCAGCTTGTTTTTCTTTTAAAATTGTCAAATCGTTATCACGGCATTCCACCAATAAAGCACAGGCCGATTCGGGCAAAGTTTTGAAATAATCCAGAGAATCATTGTCGTTTTCTACGGAACGAATGGATTCTCTGTCCAATAATTCTACAGCCGATACGGGAGCAGATTTCAATAAAATAGTGGCGTTGCAGGCATCCTGAATTGTGTTGAAAAAAATCAATGAACAGGATTTGTGTTTTTCGTCAATGACTGTTTTGAAAGTCACATTCGAAATAAACGCCAAAGTTCCTTCGGAGCCCACCATCAAATGTTTGATAATGTCAATTGGATCATCATAATCGACCAAAGCATTGATGCTGTAACCGGTGGTATTCTTTATTTTGAATTTATTTTGAATTTGATTGTAAAGTGTTTCGTCTCTTTTGATTGTATCTCGTAAACTTTCAATTTCTTGAATCAAGGCTGGTTGGCTTTTTTTGAAAGTCTCAACACTTTCCTCGTTGGCGGTGTCAAGAACGGTTCCGTCATGCAATATAATCCGAATATCGGCTATAGTTTGGTAAGAGTTTTGTGCTGTTCCGCAACACATTCCGCTGGCATTATTAGCTACAATTCCGCCAATCATACACGCTCCGATAGATGCCGGATCGGGTCCGATTTTCAAACCGTGAGGAGCCAGAAAAATATTGGCTCTTGCACCAATAATACCGGGTTCGAGTTTTACTTTTTGATTGTTGTCAAAAAGTTCCTGATTTTTCCAACCATGTGTAGCAACCACCAAAACCGAATCCGTAATGGCTTGACCCGACAAACTGGTTCCTGCTGCACGAAAAGTCAAAGCAATATCCAATAATTTTGCTTGTTTTATAATTTCGATTACTTCGGCTTCATTGTGAGCAAGAATTACAATTTTTGGAATAAGCCTGTAAAAACTCGCGTCGGTTCCATAAGCAAGGGTTTGCAAAGGATTGGTCAAAATACGTTTGGGATCAATTGATACCGATAAAATGTCTTTTAATTTTTGATATGAAGGAGCTAACATAGCATTTGTATTTTTAAATATTTATTTTCCGAAGAAATACACCATTAAACCGGCGATGACTATATAAAATAAGGCATAAGGTAGTGCTTTTTTCATAATTTCTCCTTCTTTTCCCTGTTGGTTACATGCCGAAGTTGCAATGGCAATACTTTGTGGAGAAATGATTTTTCCGCCAGTAGCTCCAACCGTATTTGCGGCAGCAAACCAACTAGGTTCTCCTCCAATTTGTTGGGCAACATGAGCTTGAAGTTTACCAAATAATATATTGGAAGAAGTGTCGCTTCCTGTTAAAAAAGCTCCCAAACAACCAATTGCCGGTGCAAACAGTGGATAAAAAGTACCTGTTGCTGTTGCCAAGGCTGTTCCTAAAACAACAATCATCCCGGATAAATCCATTATGGTCGAAAGCACAATGAGACTGGTTACGGTTATATAGGTTTTTTTCAATTGCAGGAATGTCTTTCCAAGAACCTGAAACAGCTCTTTTAATTTTGCTCCTTGAAGTAATCCGCCAATGACTGAACCCAGAAACAATAAAACGCCGCCATCGGTCAGCCAAAATATCTTAATGGTTTTTTCGGCTCCTTCGATGGTTAAGTGAATTGGAGTTGCAGCCATAGATTGCAGAAGCGTTCTGAAATTGTTGAATAATGGACTGGTGCCAATGATGAATATTAAAATTAATCCATAGACAGCCCATGCGTTTATAATTTCTTTAACACTTTTGTTTTCTACACCAATAGCATTATTTCTTTTTGAAGTTATTTTTCCCCATAAGACAATTACAATTATCGAAGCAATACTTCCCAAAACAGCAGGAGTTTCTATCCCGATATAAATAACCGAGTAATATTGCACGGCAATAGATACTGCTCCAACGACCAAACTTAGTGCAATATTTTTTGGCAATGATTTTAAACTTGAATCGGTTAGGGTAACAATGAGGAATGGAATAATTATCATTAAGGGCATTAATTGGAAAACCACTTCGCTTCCCAAACTTTGCAAATCGGCGTGACCTATTTCTATGGCAATGGCTTTTACGGGAATTCCAACGGCACCAAAAGCGGTAGGAACGCTATTGGATAATAAACTGACCAATGCCGAAAAAAGAGGTTTGTATCCCAATCCAATCAGAATTGCCGCAGGTATGGCAACCGCTGTTCCAAAACCCGCCATTCCTTCGAGCAATCCGCCAAAACCCCAGGTTAGTAATAAAACCTGAATGCTCTTGTCGGTAGAAATATTGGAGAATTGAAATTTTAAGACCTCCATTTTTTGGGTAAAAACCAAGACATTATAGCTATAAATAGCCATTATGATGATTAAAATGATGGGGAAAATAGCTTTTAGTGTGCCATAAACTATGGAAAGTCCTATTGAAGCCATCGAAAATTTAAAACCCAATACAGCTAAAACAATTGTGGTAATTAAAGTAAAGAAAGCACTTTTATCACCGGAAACTTTCAGGAACCCCAGTAAAATTATTAAAAGAAAAACAGGGGTTAAGGCAAGAAAAATTGCTGAGTATTCCATAGTCGTTAATTTTAATAAAATCTTTTATTAAAATTAACAAAAAAAACGGATGTAATTAATTCATTTTAAATGAAAAAGGCGAAGATGTAAACTTCGCTTTCAAAATTATATTTAGTAAAATTAACCCATTGAGCGAAATTACCCGAATCGTCAGTTCGAGTATTTTTATAGAGTGAAACGGAATAATCCCGAATATTTGGGAATATTGAGAACTGATTTTATGAGACGAATTTTCGNNACGAAAATTCGTCTCATAAAATTATAATCCTTTTAAGTCTTTGATTACTTTGAAAGCCACATCCACAACATCATCACTTACTAAAATGGTAAATTCGTTGGAAGTAGAAATGACTTCGTTGATGATGATGCCTTCCCAAGCCAAACGTTGGAAAATGAAGTAATAAATCCCCGGAACGGCAACATTTTCTTTTGGAAGTTTTACCGTAATTGAAGCCAGATTGTCAAAACGATTCAGGAGTTTTTCTTCGGCAAAATGTTTTTCAACCAAATGACTTTCGCTCATGCTGATTACAATATTGGTCTCGCTCACCCCTCGTGAAGAAGTGTAAAAAACATCCGAAAGATTGTTAATATCTGCAATCAAATCGGCTTGTCTGTTCAATAGAGTTTCAGAAGCGGCAAAAGAGAAGTCGGTTAATGAAGAACGAACGGTGATTTCGCCCAAATTCTTTAAGATCTTACCTATTTTGTGATTTAATCTGAAATCTAAATCGACTGAGAGCCTCTTCAAAGCCATGACAATTGCGCCTTGTTTTACATCTCTGCCAAATTCATGTTCCAAATCGACCATCATGTTTCTTGACAACGAAGTGAGGTTTATTATGCCTTGCGACAAGGCACTCAACAAAAAAGGTTTGGTTTTGATGTAATTTTCAACAATCGAAGAAATAGTTTTCATAAGTGATCTCTTTAATTTAAAGAACTGTATGCAAAGTTATGTAAAAAAACAATTTGTTGTAAATGTAACAAAAAGAAATCCGTTTGCTTACAGTAATTATTTAAACAGATTGATTTTTTTAAGTCTAAAAATGATAAAAAGCATCTTCCAGATGTTCTATCCGGAATTCATTGTTTTGTTTGTGAATGGCAATAATGTCAAATCTCACATTGACATCTAAATCATTTGAAATCACATATTCATTAATAGCTTTGGTTAATAGCTTGATTTTTTTGGGTTTCACAAAATCCTGTGGCAAACCAAAATCAATGCTCGAGCGGGTTTTTACTTCTATAACCGCCAAAATATCGGCTTTTTGGGCAATAATGTCCACCTCGGCCTTTTGAAAAGTCCAGTTGGTTTCCAGAATTCCGTAACCGTTTTTTTGCAAAAAATCGACTGCCAATTCTTCTCCTAATTTGCCTAATTCGTTGTGCGAAGCCATTGTTTAATTATGAATTTTAAATTACGAATTACAATTTGTAGTTTTCTACAATTCATAATTCGTAATTCACAATTTGAAATCATTTGTATTGAAGCGTTGCTTCGTTCTCATCTACCTTGATCGATACTTTTCTACCAAAGATCAAAGTACGATTGTCACGTATGTGTCCTGCCGGAAAATTGTAAATTATGGGGAACTTACAATCGGAAGTCACATCCTGAATAATCTGCAAAGCGTCTTTTCCCCACGGAATTTCGTTGTCGTTCATGCTGGTCATTCCGCCAATAATCATTCCGTTGAGGTTGTCAAAGTAGCCGTTGCGTTTCAAATTGATCATCATACGGTCAATATGGTAGAGATATTCATCCAGATCTTCAATGAAAAGTATTTTTCCTTTGTAATCAATCTCAGACGAAGATCCCATGATGCTGTATAAAACCGAGAGATTTCCTCCAACTAATTCGCCTTCTGCGATTCCTTTTTTGTTGTAAGGATGTGCATCAACACAATATTCCTGTTTTTCGCCAAACAAAGCTCTGCGGAAACTCTCGATAGCTTCGGGAGTAGCTCGCTCTACAGTCGATCCCATCACGGCATGCAAAGTTGCGATGCCCATATTATTGATATGACTGTGTAAAACCGTCATATCGCTGAAACCTATTATGAATTTTGGTTTTTGTTTAAAGCGCGTAAAATCAATTTTGTCGATGATGCGCACCGTTCCATAGCCGCCTTTGGCACCCCAAATGGCTTTGATGGCCGGATTGTCGAGCATTTCCTGAAAATCCTGAGCTCTTAGTGAATCAGGTCCTGCAAGTTGGTTTTGTTCCGGACCAATTGTTTTTCCGATAATCACATTCAGTCCCCAGCTTTTCATCAATTTGATTGCCGGTTGTAAACTTTTTAGATCTATTTTTCTGGCAGTGGCCAATATACCAACGGTATCTCCTTTTTGTAAAAATTCGGGCATAATGATTTGTCTTTGTGCTTGTGCGGTTATGATTGTGAAAAATATGAGTAGTAAAACGAAGGTGTTTTTGTAGTTCTTCATTTTGATTTGAAATCGTTCATCACAAATATACATTTTTGGATGATAAATTAGGGAATCCGGAATAAAAACAAAAAGCCTAACACTTTTTGAAGCATTAGGCTTTTATAATGAAATCGTTATCGATTAAGCTCTTTTTATCTCATGTCCCACAAATTCTTCCAAAGTAGCAAACATTTCATCTATAGAAAGCACCTCAAAATCAGGATGTGTTTTCAGGAAATTGGCATTCAGGGTAATCAGGTTTTCATCTATTTCAAAAAAAGTATCGTCTGTCAGCAAATCTCTTGTCGGATTTACGCCTTCCAGTTTTGCTTTCAGGAATTTATTCAGCTTTACGCTGCTCATCAGTTTTACCTTTTTGCTTAGCTTTTGGAATAAATCCAAATGTTTTTCGGCGCCGATTAAAGCCAATCCTTCTTCGATTAATTCATTCAATTCGGAATTCCAACCTGAACTGTGTACAAACTGGGCAAAATTCCCGGCAACATATTGTGAGTAATAATAGTCTAAATAATAACTCGTCAAAGCATCTTCATGAATCAAATCGTCGCTCACACCTTCCTCGCGCATTAAGTTGATTACCGAAATATTAGAGTGAATTACATCTTGCAGATTTTCACTGTTCATTGCTGTTTCTGAAATAATTATTCTTCCGAATTCCATACTTGTTTGTTTTAAGAAATGTTCGGCAAATTTCTGTTAAATAAAATCAGAAATGAAATAGAATCTGGGTTTATTTGGTGTCAGATTCGTCACTCTTCTTTTTTTGATTCATTTTTGCAACTAAAGCTTTCAATCGTAAGGCTTTTTCTCTTTTTTCTTCTTGAAGTTTAGCCTTTTTCCGGTTTAATAATTTGCTATGTAAAGCCTTGTTTTTGGTGTTTTTTTCAGGTCCTTTTGCCATGATTTATGATCTTCTGTAATTCATTATTGCAAATATAAATAAAGTCAAATTGAAAATGAGAGAAGGATTAAGAACACGAATTCTTTTGTGTTTTTCTTTTAAAAGGATAATCGGAAATAGCTTTAAATAAAAATTCTATTGCTTATTTTTGCGGTCTTTAAAATTAAGTTATGATACAGAATCCAAAAAGATATACCATTACGGCGGCATTGCCATATACAAACGGACCAATTCATATTGGACATTTGGCGGGGGTTTATGTGCCTTCGGATATTTATTCGCGTTATCTGAGATTGCAGGGCAGAGATGTTGCGTTTGTTTGCGGAAGCGACGAACACGGTGTTGCCATTTCGATGAAAGCCAAAAAAGAGGGCATCACTCCTCAGGAAGTGATTGACAAATATGACGGAATCATCCGTAAATCGTTCATTGATTTCGGGATTTCGTTTGACAATTACTCTCGTACTTCGTCTAAAATTCACCATGAAACGGCTTCTGCTTTTTTCAGAAAACTGTATGAGAATGGTGATTTTATTGAAGAAGTGACCGAACAATTGTATGATGCAAAAGCCGATCAGTTTTTGGCTGACCGTTTTGTGATTGGAACTTGTCCGAAATGCGGAAATGCGGAAGCTTACGGCGACCAGTGCGAGAAATGCGGATCGACGCTGAATGCAACGGATTTGATTAACCCGAAATCAACTATCACAGGAGAAACTCCGATTTTGAAATCGACTAAACACTGGTTCTTGCCTTTGGATCGTTACGATGCTTTCCTGAGAGAATGGATTTTGGAAGGTCATAAAAACGACTGGAAACCGAATGTTTACGGTCAGGTGAAATCATGGATTGACGGAGGTCTTGAGCCTCGTGCGGTAACCCGTGACCTTGATTGGGGAATCGATGTGCCGGTTGAAGGTGCCGAAGGAAAGAAACTGTATGTGTGGTTTGATGCTCCTATCGGATATATTTCGGCTACCAAAGAATGGGCTCAGCGCGAAGGAAAAGACTGGGAGCCATACTGGAAAGATAAGGATACCAAGCTGGTTCACTTTATTGGCAAAGACAATATTGTTTTCCACTGTATCATTTTTCCTGCGATGTTGAAAGCTGAAGGAAGCTACATTTTGCCGGACAATGTTCCTGCAAATGAGTTTTTGAACTTGGAAGGAAACAAACTTTCGACTTCTAAAAACTGGGCGGTTTGGCTGCACGAATATTTAGTAGATTTCCCGGGTCAGCAGGATGTATTGCGTTATGCTTTGACATCGAATGCGCCGGAAACCAAGGATAATGATTTTACCTGGAAAGATTTTCAGGCGAGAAACAACAATGAGTTGGTGGCTATCTTCGGAAATTTTATTAATCGCGTGGTAGTTTTAACTAACAAATATTACAACGGTGTTGTTCCTTTCCCAAATGGACTTACTGACGTTGATGAGAATACATTGACGGAATTGAAAGCATATCCTGCGGTGATTTCGAGTTCTTTAGAGCGATACAGATTCCGTGAGGCTTTGGGAGAAATGATGAACGTAGCCCGTTTAGGAAATAAATATCTGGCAGATGAAGAACCTTGGAAAATGGTGAAAACCGATCCGGATCGTGTACAAACCCAGATGTATGTGGCATTGCAGATTGCGGCAGTATTAAGAACATTATGCGAACCATTCCTTCCGTTTACTGCGGAGAAATTGGGCAGAATGTTGAATATTGAAGGAAACAATTGGAACTTGGAATTTGAGAATTGGAATTTACTTCCTGCAGGGCACCAGATAGGTGAGGCGGAATTGCTTTTTTCAAAAATAGAAGATGAAGCCATTCAAAAACAAATAGACAGATTGGAAGCGACGAAAACAGCCAACAAAGCCGAAAACAAAAAAGCGGAACCACAAAAAGATTTAATCACATTTGAGGATTTTGCAAAAATGGATTTACGTGTGGGAACCATCCTTGAAGCTGAGAAAATGCCGAAAGCCAACAAACTTTTGGTTTTGAAAGTGGATACGGGAATCGACGTTCGCACAATCGTTTCAGGAATTGCAGAGAGTTTTTCTCCTGAAGAAGTAGTTGGTAAAAAGGTAACTGTATTGGTTAACCTTGCTCCAAGAGCTTTGCGCGGAGTGGAAAGTCAGGGGATGATCTTGATGTCTACTAATGCTGAAGGAAAATTAGTATTCGTGAACCCGGATGCTGAGCCTGTTATAAATGGGGAGACTATTAGCTAAACACTAATTTCACGAATAGGCACGAATCGATTCGTGTCAAAATATTAATTTTAACCCTTTCAGAATTTAAAATTCTGAAAGGGTTATGTTTTTAAAACATAGAGTTAAATCAGTATGTTGAATTCTCAAGGAATTTTTGTAATATAGAATTTGTTAAAATCATTATTTAAATAATATTATGAACCTAAAAGTAATCGCATTAGATGCCGACGATACCCTTTGGGTAAACGAGCCTTATTTTGAAGAGGTCGAGAAGAAATTTTGTGCTCTTATGGGAGATTATTTGTCTCGTCAGGGATTGTCGCAAGCACTTTTTACGACTCAGGTCAATAATTTGCCTTTGTATGGATATGGAATAAAAGGGTATATTCTTTCTATGATTGAAACGGCTATTAAAGTTTCAAACGGGACAATTAGTGTTGATTATATAGAGAAAATCACTCAATTTGGCAGAGAGTTAATAAATAAGCCAATTGAATTGATTGATGGGGTAGAAGAGACTTTAAAACAATTACAAGGAAATTATAAACTCGTTGTGGCTACAAAGGGAGATTTGAAAGATCAACAGCGAAAACTTCACAATTCCGGTTTAGGTAATTATTTTCACCACATTGAAGTAATGGCTGATAAGGAACTGATTAATTATGAAAAACTGCTAAAACGTCTTGAGGTATCTCCTGATGAATTTATGATGATTGGAAATTCTTTAAAATCGGATGTGTTGCCGGTATTAGAGATGGGAGGAAAAGCTATTCATATTCCTTTTTATTTGACTTGGGAGCACGAAAAAATCAGTCATAAAGTGGTTCATGAGAATTTTAAATCTTTTGAAAAGATAATTGACATATTGCCATTATTGCTAGAGTAGTGGTGTATAATTAGAAAGAGCTTCCATCTTGGAAGCTCTTTCTAATTATTGGTGCAGATATTTGTGCAGATGTTGCATTTTTGCAATGAAGGTATCGAGATCTACTTTTTGATCGGCAAGATCTAAGGCTTCGGTAGCTATTTGATTGATTTTTTTGTGATGAAAACCTAATGCCAGTACAAATTTTCGAAGTAATATTTCCTGTTTGTCTCCCAATTGGTGATCGTGATGAATTACTCTGGTAATATTGTACAGGCTTTCGAGCTTGTCTTCGTACAGATGTGGAGGATCAAGAGGATATTTCAAAGGGTTTTCCAGGATTTCCTCGTATTCGGTTTCGTTGATGCCTAATTTTATGGCCAGTTTGTCTAAAAACTCTTTTTCTTCAGGTTCGAATCTACGTTCGTCTGCAAACAATACACGAACTACTGCTGCGAAACGGCCTTTCATTCGGTTTCTGAATTCACTATCAAATAATTCTGCAATTGACATAGCTTTTTGTTTTTTGGTTATATATACAAATATAATTTTTATTCACTCCTCTTGAAAGTATTAAATTAGTTTTTTAAGGGAAATTTTGAAGATATTTGAATATTTAATTCATGTTAATTGTTTTGAATTATATTGTAAGTTTGGATTTCTTTAATTCTAAAATGGATTTATTATGTCGGATTTTTGGATTTATTTTCAAATCGGTTTCAGGTATATTTTGAATACAAGCAATTATACTCATTTGGTCTTTCTGTTAGTTGTAGGATTGCCTTATATGTTCAGGGATTGGAAGAAGATTTTGATATTAGTTACGCTTTTTACGGTAAGTTATTTATCTACCTTGTTTCTTTCTTTTATTGACATTATTACCGTAAAGACAACCTATTTGAAATTACTGAGTTCAGTCATTATTCTGTTTATGGCTTTATACGTTATCGTGAGTTCGGGAAAAGGGACTAAGAATAATACATTTGGCGTTATTGAATTTTTGGTTCTGTTTTTTGGAGCTGTAAGCGGATTTCTGTTTTCTGGCTTTTATGAAACTTTGGTAAGTAAATCTTCTGAAAAAATAATTCCGATGTTTAAAATTGCTGTGGGAATTGAATCAGCTCAGATAGTTGTTATTTCAGTGAGTTTTGTCTTAGCTTTGCTTTTTCAGAATTTTTTAAAATTCTCAAGAAGAGATTGGATTATTTCGATGTCTTTTTTGGCTATAGGCATGATTTTACCCTCGATAATTCAAGGAGGATTTTTAAATATTAAATAAAGTTTTTTTGATGATAATGAATGATGTGAAATTGAATAAATACGACAAAGCATACCTTAGAATAGCAAGCGAATGGGGGTTATTGTCTTATTGTACACGTAGAAAAGTAGGAGCTATAATTGTAAAAGACAGAATGATTATTTCTGACGGATATAATGGTACGCCTTCTGGTTTTGATAATTGTTGTGAAGATGAAAACGGAATAACCCGTTGGGATGTTTTGCATGCCGAAGCAAATGCGATTTTGAAAGTAGCCCGTTCTACACAATCTTGTGAGGGTGCTACATTATATATTACACTTTCTCCTTGTAAAGAATGCAGTAAATTAATTCATCAGTCAGGGATAAAAAGAGTGGTGTATCAAACCGGATATCGTGACGATTCAGGAATTCAGTTTCTTGAAAAAGCGGGTGTTGAGGTAGCTTGTATTCCTGATTTGGAAGGATAATTTAGAATAAGAAATTGGAATGGTAAACTTTAAGGTTTACCATTCATTCACTTTATTAGCATCCATTTTGATGAAAATAAAGAGTAAAATTGTGAATCCCCATAAACCGGAACCTCCGTAGGAAAAGAAAGGCAGAGGAACCCCGATAGTTGGAAAAATACCCAAAACCATAGCAATATTCACAAAGAAGTGAATAAATAGAATAGAAGCTACGCAATAGCCATAAATTCGGCTGAATTTGGTTTTTTGTCTTTCGGCCAGATAGACAATTCTGAAAATTAAACCAACAAATAACGAAATCACAACGAAAGAACCTGCAAAACCCCATTCTTCACCTACAGTGGTAAAAATGTAATCGGTGTGTTGTTCTGGTACAAATCCTCCTTTTGTCTGAGTTCCTTCGAGAAATCCTTTTCCAATCCAGCCTCCGGAGCCAATTGCAATTTCAGATTGGTTAAGATTATAACCAATTCCTTTCATATCGACTTCTTTTCCAAGTAAAATATTAAAACGATCGCGGTGATGTTGTTTGAAAATGTTTTCAAAAACATAATCTACAGAATATACAAAACCTGTAATAAGGGTAAAAACAATGCTGCTTAAAAGGATGTTTCTTTCTACTGCCCTGGTTTTATAGTATTGAATAATAATTATAATTAAAGCTGTCAAAACAACATATTCTGGTTTAAAAACCAATGTCATAATAAATAATACGATGGTAATAAATGCGGTCCATAAATACCAGGCAGGAAAACCTTCTCTGTAAAAAACGAACAAAAACACAGAATAAATCAAAGCACTTCCCGGATCGTGAGGAAGAATTAGAAGAACCGGAAGAGCTAAAATAGCTAAAACCTGTAGTTGTCTGTTGAAATCTTTCAGGTTTATTTGTACATCGCTGAGGTATTTGGCCAAAGCCAAAGAAGTGGCTGCTTTTGCAAATTCGGAAGGCTGAATTCCAAAAGAACCAAAAGAATACCAGTTGGCCTGACCTTTGACAGTTTTACCGAAAACAAACAAACCGGCAAGAGAAAGAAGCGATATTGTGAATATAACACTGGAATATTTCTCGTAAATTTTAGCATCAACTGATAATAAAATAAAAATAAGAGGAATGGTTAAAATTATGAATATTAACTGTTTTCCGTAAAACTGACTTAGATCAAAAATACCAGTCTCTTCATCGGGTAAAGAAGAAGAGTATATGTTTAGCCATCCCATTATGACCAAAGTAATGTAGATGAGAATTAAAATCCAGTCGATATTTTTTTTAACACTTTGGTTTTTCATTTTGAAACCTTACTTTTCTCAGTTGTTGTTTACTTCTGTACTGTCTTTTTCTTTCGGTTTTGCTATAGTTACAGTATCTATACGATTTCTGGTATATTTTTGATATTCGGGAAGCAGGTTTTTCTCCAATATTCTTTTCTCTAAATCGGTACGTGTAATTTTTTTACGTAAGTATTTTTCAATCATTAAACTGGCAATTGGTCCGGCAATGGTTGCACCATAACCTCCATTTTCAACCAAAACTGCAATGGCAATTTTTGGATTGTCTTTTGGCGCAAATGCCACAAAAATAGAATGATCTTTGAGTTGTACTCTTTTACCGTCAATTCGTGCAAAATTTTCGGCGGTTCCTGTTTTTCCACAAATATCTATTCCGTTTACTTTTAGGTAGTAAGCGGTTCCTAAATTATAAACATCAAACAATCCATCGATAATAGGTTTGAAATGTTTTTTTTCAACTGTAGTTTGGTGTTTGGTTTTAAATTTAGGGTCTATTTTCTCTCCTTTTATTTTTTTGATAATGTGAGGTGTATAATAATATCCTTCATTGGAAACTGTGGCAATCATGTTGGCCAATTGAATTGGAGTTGTTACAACTTCTCCCTGACCGATTGCATTTGATATAATTGTAGTTCCTCTCCATCCACCATTTGGGTAAATTCTTTTGTAAGTTTTTGATGTTGGGATTTTTCCTCTTTTTCCTACAGGTAAATCATAACCCATAAATTCTCCTAAACCAAAACTCTTTACGTGATTACTCCAGATATCAACAGCGGCAGCAGGGCTTTTGTATTTACCTATGGTTTTTATATAAGCTGTAGCGAAATAAGAGTTGCAGGATTCATAAATTGCCCGGTGAAGCTGTAATACTCCGCCTCGACAGTGACATCTCATAAAACGACCTCTGGCATAGCTGAAACCGTGACTACACGATACAGAAGAATTCTGGTCTATTGCTCCTTCCTGTAAAGCTGCTAATCCGGTCATTATTTTGAATGGTGAACCGGGAGCGTATTCTGCCAACAAACCTCTGTCATAAAGTGGTTTTGAAATTGAATCATTGTATAGTTTCGTGTAATTTTTAGAACGTTGTCTTCCTACCAGCAATGCCGGATCGTATGAAGGAGCTGTAACCAAAGAGAGTATTTCGCCTGTTTTAGGTTCTAAAACTACAATACCTCCTCTTTTATTTTTCATCAACTCTTCTCCATATTTTTGAAGTTCAATATCGATGGTAAGAGTAATGTCTTCTCCGGCAACAGCTATGACGTCAAATTTTCCGTCTTTGTAAGAACCAATATCTTTATTGAATTTGTCTCGTTGACGGTATTTAACCCCTTTTGTTCCTCTTAATGTTTTTTCGTATTCTTGTTCAACTCCCTGTTTTCCTATTAAATCACCACTGTTGTAATATGGATTTTCGGCAATGATTCTTTCACTGACTTGTGTTATAAAACCAAAAACATTGGCGCCCACATTTACCTGATAATCTCTAAGAGAACGTTTTACAATTTCAAATCCGGGAAATTTTCTTTGTTTTTCCTGAAAAGCAGCGTATTCTTTTTTGTTTAATTGTGCCAAAAATACAGAAGGAAGTCTCGGACTATAAACTTTGGCTTTTGTAATTAACCGGTCAAAGTCATGGCGCGTAATATTTAGTAAAGTACACAATTCGGTAGTGTCTATATTCTTTACATCTTTTGGAGTAACCATAATGTCGTAAGAAGGTTGGTTGGCAACCAATAGCTTACCGTTTCGGTCATAAATATAGCCTCTTTCGGGATAGTCATAGATGATTTTGATCGCATTATTATCAGACTTTAACTTAAGTGTGTCATCGATAATCTGCAAGTAAAACAATCTGATAAGAATTAAGATTGTTGATATTATAATTACAGTAGGAAACAGAACTTTTCTCATTTCTTACCAGACTTAAATAGATAAATTATGATTATGCTGATTATTAGCGTGAAAACTGTGGTTAGCAATGTTCTTGTTAGTAATTCTAAAGCTAATTGAAGCTTGAAAATTTCTAATATGAATAACACCAAATGATGTGTGATGACAGAAATTAATATAAATGAAAATCGTTGAGTTGTAAGTCTTCCGTTTATTTTAATAGTTTGATATTCATAACTTACCCCAAAAGAAAACTTGAAGAATGAAGGCCTTAATTGTGCTAAAATTAGAGAAGCAGCTGCGTGAACTCCTCCCGAATTACAAAACATATCCATTGTAAGTCCCAGAAAGAAACTTGCCAAAAGTAAATTAGTACGACTTCCGTTTACAGGATAAAGAATTATGAAAAGAATGTACGGAAACGGATTTAAGTATCCCAAAAAATTAATATTATTAAATATTAATATCTGAGCCGAAAGCAACAATACAAAACGGACTATATTTAATAATATTGTACTATTCATTTTTTGTTGTTTCTGCTTTTAATTTTAAAATTTCTTCTCTGTCTTTTGTTTTGATAATGTACACGTGTCCCAGATTAGTCATGTCATTGAATAATCTAATATCCAATGTGTAATAGTTGGTCTCGTTGTCTATGTAAATTTTATCAACTGTACCAATATTGATGTTGATAGGAAAAATATCCGATTGACCTCCGGTTACTATCGTATCTCCTTTTCTTACCGAAGCAAGTCTGGGAATGTCAATCAATTGTGCGAATCCGGTGTTTTTGCCGTTCCAGATTAAGGTTCCAAAGTGATTTGATTTCTTTACTTTGGCATTAATCTGAGATTTTACATTCAAAATACTTTGAACTGTAGCATAATTTGCAGATGTTTTTTCTACGATTCCGATGATTCCGAGATCATTAATAACTCCCATATCGGTTTTAATACCGTCTTTTTCGCCTGAATTGATCGTCAGATAGTTTTCAGATACGTTGTATGAATTATGGATTACTTTTGAAACAAAGATATTTATCTTTCTTACTCCTTGAATAGAATCAAATTCGGGAATTTTAGTACTGTCTTTTTGGTTGAATAAGATAGCTCTCATTCGGGCATTTTCAAAAGCCAATCTTTCGTTTTCCGATTTCAGATTGAAGTATTCGTTTACATAATTCAATTGTTCATAAACTCCGCCGGTTAAGAAATTGGCAGAACTTATTATCTGACTTTTATGATAAGAATGCGATTGAAATGTGAAGATTAACGATAAACATAAAAGCAGCAAAAACAGCAATCGATGGCTGTTTTTTAATAAGAAATTTAATATTTGCTGCATATCTTGTCGGTGTTCAATGAAAAATCAAAGTGTATTACAATAATACACTTTGATTGAATTTTATTTTATTAAGATACTTTTGAATTTGCCAAGGTCTTTTAGTGCCATTCCGGTACCTCTAACAACGGCTCTCAAAGGATCTTCTGCTATATAAACAGGCAAGTCAGTTTTTTGTGAAATACGTTTGTCAAGACCTCTTAACATAGAACCACCACCGGCTAAATAAATTCCGGTATTGTAAATGTCGGCTGCCAATTCAGGAGGAGTTTGAGACAAAGTTTCCATAACCGCATCTTCAATTCTCTGAATTGATTTATCCAAAGCTTTTGCAATTTCTCTGTAAGAAACATCAACTTGTTTAGGTTTTCCGGTCAACAAGTCACGTCCCTGTACTGACATTGGATCCGGAGGAGTGTCTAAATCTTCGGTTGCAGCACCAATTTCAATTTTTATTTTCTCGGCAGTACTTTCTCCAACAAATAAGTTGTGTTGTGTGCGCATATAGTAAACAATGTCGTTAGTAAAAACGTCACCGGCAATTTTTACCGATTTATCGCAAACAATTCCTCCCAAAGCAATAACTGCAATTTCGGTTGTTCCACCTCCAATATCAACAATCATGTTTCCTTTTGGCTGCATAATGTCAACGCCAATACCAATTGCCGCAGCCATTGGTTCGTGTATAAGGTAAACTTCTTTACCGTTAACTCTTTCGCAAGATTCTTTTACTGCACGCATCTCTACCTCAGTAATTCCGGAAGGAATACAAACTACCATTCTCAGGGCAGGAGTAAACATCTTCTTTTTTAACGCAGGAATACTTTTGATAAACATACTTATCATTTTTTCCGAAGCATCAAAATCAGCGATTACTCCATCTTTCAATGGTCTGATGGTTTTAATGTTTTCGTGTGTTTTTCCTTGCATCAGGTTGGCTTCCTTACCTACGGCAATGATTTTGCCGGATATGCGGTCGCGAGCAACTATAGAAGGACTATCTATAACAACTTTTCCGTTGTGAATTATCAGAGTGTTTGCGGTTCCAAGGTCAATTGCTATATCCTCGGTCATGAAGTCAAAAAATCCCATGAGTCTTTTTGGGGTTTAAATAGTTAATGGAAATTAAACGCACAAAGTTAAACAAATTAATGTTTAAAATGACGAGTTCCTGTAAATACCATAGCAACTTTGTTGTCGTTGCAGAAATTAATGCTCAATTCGTCTTTTATAGAACCTCCCGGTTGAATCACAGCTGTAATTCCTGCATTGTGTGCAAGCTCAACACAGTCAGGAAATGGAAAGAAAGCATCGCTTGCCATAACAGCTCCTTTTAAATCAAAACCAAAAGATTGTGCTTTTTCAACAGCTTGTTTTAAAGCATCAACTCTTGACGTCTGACCTGTTCCGGCAGCAATTAATGTTTTGTTTTTAGCGAAAACAATTGTATTCGATTTAGTGTTTTTGCAGATTTTAGAAGCAAAAATCAAATCTTCAACTTCCTGAGCTGTCGGAGTTGTATTAGTTACAGTTTTCAGAGATTCCGCTTTGTCTGTAACGTTGTTTTTGTCCTGAACCAAAAGTCCGTTCAAACAAGTTCTTATTTGTCTTGTTGGTAATTCAATATCGTTTTGAACCAAAATGATTCTGTTTTTCTTTTCAGAAAGAATTGTTACTGCTTCATCATCATAAGCCGGAGCAATAATAACTTCACAGAACAATTTGTTGATTTCGTGTGCAGTTTCAACATTAATTTTGCTATTTGAAATTAAAACTCCTCCAAAAGCAGAAGTAGGATCTCCGGCCAAAGCATCAACATAAGCTTGTTTAATAGTGTTTCTTGTAGCCAATCCGCAAGCGTTGTTGTGTTTCAAAATGGCGAAGGTTGGCTCTTCGTTTTTGAATTCCAGAATTAAATTTACAGCAGCATCTACGTCAAGTAAATTGTTGTAAGACAATTCTTTTCCGTTTAGTTTTTTGAACATATTGTCGAAATCTCCAAAGAAAAATCCTTTTTGATGAGGGTTTTCTCCATATCTCAAAACTTGTCCGTTTGCAATACTTTCTTTGTAGATAGTTTCGTCTGTGTTGAAATAGTTGAAGATTGCAGTATCATAATTTGAAGAAACGTGGAATGCTTTTGCAGCAAAAAGTTTTCGGTCTTCAAGAGTTGTTGCTCCGTTTTGATTTTTGATTACATCCAAAAATTGTCCGTATTGATCAACCGAAGCTACAATTACAGTATCTTTAAAGTTTTTTGCAGCAGCACGAATCAATGAAATTCCACCGATGTCGATTTTTTCGATAATATCAGCTTCGCTAGCTCCTGAAGCAACTGTTTTTTCGAATGGATACAAATCAACAATCACTAAGTCAATTTGTGGAATATTGAATTCTTCCATTTGTTGGACATCGCTTGCGTTGTCCTGACGGTTTAAGATTCCTCCAAAAATTTTTGGGTGCAAAGTTTTTACTCTTCCTCCAAGAATTTCAGGAAAAGAAGTAATATCTTCAACCGGAACTACAGGGATTCCTAAATTTTTTATGAATTCTTCTGTTCCACCTGTAGAGTATATTGTAACATTTTGGCTGTGTAGTTGTCTAATGATTGGTTCTAAACCGTCTTTTGAAAAGACTGAAATCAAAGCAGATTGAATAGTTTTTGTTGTATTCATTGTCAAGTTTTATTTAAGAGAGCAAAAATAGTTTTTTAATTTTAAAATCAATAAAATTGATGCAGGTTCAGGCAGAATTTTATTTCAAATTTTATTAAAACTGTATTTAGGAAAGTGTTTTCTTTAGTGAGGCTGTTATTTGTGGCTCAAAAACGACACTATTTTCCGAATTTTACAAAACCAAAATAAGTCTATATGATTATTTATTTCCGATTATTGTCTGAGAGTTACAGTTTTGCTATGAATGCGTTGCGCAATAATAAATTGCGTACTTTTTTGTCATTATTAGGAGTTACAATCGGGATTTTTTCCATTATCGCTGTGCTTACCGCTGTCGATTCTCTGGATAGGAAAATTTCTAAGGAATTAAGCAGCTTGGATAAAAACACCATTTATTTAATGAGTCATTCATTTGGACCTTCAGATATTCCGCAGTGGAAACGAGATCAGTTTCCAAATGTGAAGTTTGATGAATATACTTATTTAAGATCAAATCTTTCAAACACAGATCAAATGGCCTATCAGGCTTTTGTGAAAACCGAAACTATAAAACATGAATCGCAATCGGTTAGTTCTGTTCAGATAGTTCCTGTTTCTCATGAAATTATAGATATTCAGGGATTAGAATTTCAAAAAGGGCGTTTTTTTAACGAAGCCGAAGATAATTCGGGAAGTACCGTGATTGTTTTGGGAGACGAAATAGCCAAATCTCTTTTTGAGAATATAGATCCAATTGGGAAAAATGTTCGTTTGTACGGACAGCGTTTTACCGTAATAGGAGTGATGAAAAAGCGTGGACAGGGAATTTTTGGAAATGAAGCCGATACTTCAGTTTATATTCCTGTGAATTTTATCAGAAGATTTTTTGGAGACAATAATGTTTCTCTTGTCAATGTAATTATTATTAAACCTCAAAGCGGTGTCGATATAGATGCTTTGCAAGGAGAAATTACCCAAAAACTTCGAAATTACAGAGGACTGAAAGCAGGAGAAATCGATAATTTCTTTATAAATATATTTTCCGGATTTACGAATTTATTGGATAATATTATTCACCAAATGAATTTAGTAGGCTGGGTGATAAGCGGATTCTCGTTGCTTGTAGGCGGTTTTGGAATTGCCAATATTATGTTTGTTTCGGTAAAAGAAAGAACCAATCTTATTGGGATTCAAAAATCATTAGGCGCACAAAATAAGTTTATTCTTTTGCAGTTTTTGTTTGAAGCTGTAATACTTTCAGTAATTGGGGGTTTAATAGGATTGTTTTTGGTCTGGTCTATTTCGATGATTTTGACCAATGTTTTGGATTTTGAGTTTGTCTTAGGAATTAAAAATGTGCTTTTAGGAACCGGATTATCTGCCATAATCGGATTGATTTCCGGAATTTGGCCTGCTATTTCTGCTTCAAAATTAGATCCGGTTGAAGCGATAAGAAGCGGGATGTAATTATGAAAATAAGGCTCATCGCAAATGGTCATAAAAAATGGAGAAGATTCTCCATTTTTTATTTACATATTTTTAAGCTGTTCCAGATAATCTCTTGTATTAGATAATCTCGGAATTTTATGTTGACCGCCCAGTTTGTCTTGTTTTTTCAGCCAATCATAAAATAAATTAGGTTTGGCAACATTGATTATTAATGGATTCAAAGTCATATTATTGTATCGTTTGGCTTCGTAATCAGAATTCAAAGTCTGTAATGTTTCATCGAGTGTTTTCTGGAAAATATCAATATTAGTTGGAACTTTTTTGAATTCTATAATCCATTCGTGTGCTCCTTTTTCTTTACCGTTCATAAAAACGGGAGCAACCGTATAATCAACTATTTCTGTTTGTGTGAGCTGACAGGTTTTGGCAATTGCCTGATCTGTGTTCTCAATCATTAATTCTTCTCCAAAAACATTAATATGATGCTTAGTCCTTCCGGTTACACGGATTCTATAAGGATTTAAAGAAGTAAATCTTACGGTGTCGCCAATTAAATATCGCCACAAACCAGAATTAGTGGTAATGACAATGGCGTAATTTTTATTCAATTCTACTTCATCAAGTCGGATTGCCGTTTGTTCAGGAGTGCCAAATTTATCCATCGGAATGAATTCGTAAAAAATCCCGTAATCAAGCATCAGTAACAAATCATTAGAATTGTTTAAATCCTGAATGGCAAAAAATCCTTCGGAAGCATTATAAATTTCGTAATATTGAAAACCAGACGAAGGAATAATCTTTTGATATTGTTCTCTGTAAGGATCAAAACTCACTCCTCCATGAAAATAAACCTCAAGATTTGGCCAAATTTCAAGCAAATTTTGTTTTCCTGTTTCTTCCAAAAGTTTATTCAATAAAACCAGCATCCACGAAGGAACTCCGGCAAAACTGGTTACATTCTCGATTTTGGTTTCGTTTATAATGGCTCCCAACTTGGTTTCCCAATCGCTCATTAAAGAAACTTTGTTGCTGGGAGTGCTGCTGAATTCGGCCCAAATTGGCATATTTTCAATTAATATGGCCGAAAGATCTCCAAAATAAGTATTGTTGTTTTCATACAGTTGCTTGCTTCCGCCAAGGCGTAAACTTTTGCCTGTAAAAAGCTGAGAGTTTTCGTTATTGTTCAGATAAAGTGATAATAAGTCTTTACTGGCTTTGTAATGACAATTTTCTAGAGCTTCGTTGCTTACGGGAATAAATTTGCTTTTGGCATTGGTAGTTCCGCTTGATTTGGCAAACCACTTAATTGGCGTTGGCCAAAGTATATTTTGTTCTCCTTTTCTGGTTTTATCAATATTAGGTTCCAGATCTTCATAAGTCGAAATTGGAACTCTTTCTGTAAAAGTCTGATAGGATTTAATAGAATTAAAATCGTATTGCTTGCCAATAGCTGTGTTTTCGGCAGTTTGAATCAGATTTAAAAGTAGTTCTTCCTGTACTTCGTTTGGGTATTTCAAAAACAATTCAATCTGGTGAATTCTTTTCTTTAAAATCCATGAGGCAAAAGAATTGATTATAGGTAATGGCATGTTGATTTTCGAATTAAGATTTTTGATTTAGGATTTACTGATTTGGATTTCAGTTTACAAATACTAATTTTACATCGTTTCCAAAAATAGTAAAAAATATCAGATTTCATAATCGAAATGCTAAATGCTATCCCGAAATATCGATGATAAATCTAAAATCCCAATTCTAAAATGACATACGAAGGAGTACTTTCTAAAATGCAAACAGAGTTTTCAAATCCTATTCAGTATTACCTGATTTTTGAAAGCAGTTTTTTGAATGTAAATCAATTGTTGGATAAGGAAATCGAGATTTCTTTTGTGGGTTATCAATGTTTGAATTGCGGTAAAAAGAAAAAAATATTTCGTCAGGGATTTTGTTACGATTGTTTTTATTCGAGTCCGGCAGTGGGCGACTGGATTATGAAACCGGAGTTGAGTACCGCTCATTTAGGAATTGCCGACCGAGATTTGGCTTATGAGGAAAAAGCACAGTTGCAACCGCATATTGTTTATCTGGCTTTGTCAAGCGAAGTAAAAGTAGGAGTAACCAGAAAAACTCAGGTTCCTACGCGTTGGATCGATCAGGGAGCGGAATGTGCTATTCCGATTGTAGAAGTTCCAAACAGATATTTGGCCGGAATTACCGAGGTAGCGCTTAAAGATCATTTTACAGATAAAACCAATTGGAGAAAAATGCTTACCAATGACATTGCTTGCACCGGTTTACAGGAAGAAAGACAGAAAGTTGCTGATTTTATTCCGACGGAAACCCGTGAGTATTTTGAATCAACTAAAGCAGAATTGCTGGAAATCAATTATCCGATATTGCAATACCCTAATAAAGTCAATAGTTTGAGTTTGGAAAAAACACCACATTACAAAGGCAAATTAATGGGAATTAAAGGGCAATATCTACTGTTTCAAGACGGAACGGTTTTTAATGTTCGTAGTTTTGAGGGGTATGTGGTAAAAATATCAGTTTAATTCCAAATAGTCTATAAAACTAAAAATCCCTCTTC
>PNRO01000025.1_pt1 | contig 30035 bp, 24 predicted proteins | sample 7248581 | NCBI WGS metagenome assembly PNRO01 (sample SAMN08278401, study PRJNA427962) | Gut metagenome, whole genome shotgun sequencing project. | isolation source: gut content | host: Eisenia fetida | place: India:Sub Himalayan Terai region of Darjeeling | collected 2013-11-18 | reverse complement strand
GCTGTTGCGGGTGCAAAAGTAGTCAAGATATTCTGTTAAGCAAGCACTTTTTGAAGTTATTTTTTGTGGATTTTGTATTTTATTGCGTTTCAGAAGTTTACATTTTAAACTTTTCCTATTTCCACAATCACTTTTTTAAATCTTCTTTATTTTTACAGCAAATCCCGGATACCTTACCATTCTAACAACTATTATAGAAAACAAAAAAGGAGCTTTCTAAAAAACTCCTTTCTTTGCTCATTAATATAGATTAAGTAAATTACTTCACCTCTTTCTTCGCTAATTTTTCTTGCCAATGAGCTTCAATAACATCATAATTCAAAGGCATTGCCGAATTTTGAGCAACCAACTTTCTCGCATTAAATGCACGAACCAAAATAGTTTCAATCAAATAATCTTCATTTACATCCATCGGATTGTATTTTGTTTTCAAATTAATATCGTATAAACTCGCAATATTATTTGACCAAAAGGCTTTCCAACCGCTTTTGTAATCCTTAATAAGATCGAAAGTTGTAATACCGGTTTGACGATGAATCAACTTAACCAAAATTTGTCCGTCTTTTCTTGATAAATTTTTAAGTTTTTGTTCGAATTCTCCGGAAAGATAATTTTCAACTATTTTAAAATATTTATTCTTTTCTTTATTTGTTTTTAAAGATGCCATTCCTTTATTAAGTAGCGTTAGTTTTTCCGAAGCAATCTTAGCATACGGATACACTCTATACACTCTACGCTGAAGGGTTAAGAATCGTTTTTTAGCATTTTCCTCCGCATTAATTTTATTAAAATCAATCACTATCTCATCCAACAAAATTGGTTCTCCTAAAATAGAATCGGTTTGTTGCTGCAAATAAGCATCTTTCTTATCTTCCTGAGCATTAATTTTATTTGACAATAAGACAACAAACACAATCAATGCTATATATTTAAATATTTTCATACGTAGAAACTTATTAATTTTTCCTTTTTCTAAATCTAAACTTCAATCCTAATTATTTTTCAAAACTCTTAATCTTGGTAATTAATTTTGTAGGAATTTTAAATGTAAATTTATACAATTTTATCTACAAGAGTAAAATCAATTTTAATAAATTAGCAAAAAAATATTTTTTATGACAACAAAATCAATATTAAACGAATCTTCTATAGCTTTTTTAGAAAAATACCTCAACAACGCATCACCTACAGGATTTGAAGCCGAAGGTCAAAAAATATGGATGGATTATTTAAAACCATACGTTGACACCTTTATTACAGATACTTACGGAACAGCTGTAGGAATTATTAATCCCGAAGCTCCTTTCAAAATAGTAATTGAAGGTCATGCTGACGAAATTTCATGGTATGTAAACTATATTACCGATGACGGATTGATTTACGTTATCAGAAACGGAGGAAGCGATCATCAGATTGCCCCTTCTATGAGAGTAAACATTCATACCAAAAAAGGAATTGTAAAAGGTGTTTTTGGTTGGCCGGCAATTCATACCCGAAACAGAGGTAAAGAAGAAACTCCAAAAATTGAAAACATATTTATTGACTGTGGATGTTCTTCTAAAGAAGAAATTGAAAAATTAGGAATTCACGTAGGATGTGTAATTACTTATCCTGATGAATTCATGATTTTGAACGAAAATAAATTCGTTTGCCGTGCTATAGACAACCGAATGGGAGGATTTATGATTGCTGAAGTTGCCCGTTTATTGCATGAAAATGGCAAAAAATTACCTTTCGGACTTTATATTACCAATTCTGTACAGGAAGAAGTTGGTCTTCGTGGCGCTGAAATGATTACTAAAACCATCAAACCTAATATTGCAATTGTAACCGATGTTTGTCACGACACTACAACTCCGATGATTGACAAAAAAATCGAAGGAGATACAAAAATTGGAAACGGTCCGGTTATTACTTATGCTCCGGCAGTTCAAAACAATTTGAGAGAATTGATTTTAAACACTGCAATGGACAAAGAAATTCCTTTCCAAAGACTGGCTTCTTCGAGAGTAACTGGAACAGATACTGATGCTTTTGCTTACAGTAACGGCGGAGTTGCTTCTGCTTTGATTTCATTGCCGCTTCGCTATATGCATACAACTGTAGAAATGGTTCATAAAGAAGATGTAGAAAATGTGATTCGTTTGATTTATGAAACTTTATTAAAGATAGAAAACAACGAAACTTTTTCTTATTTCAAATAACAAAGTCGGAGGTTTTTAAAGTCTTCAAGTCAAAAGTACCTTGTTTGAAAAAGCCAAAAATCAGAATTGATTTTTGGCTTTTTGATTAAACCAAATCCTAAACAATTATAAAAAAATGCAATCATCAGCAAAAACAGTTGACGAATATTTAAATGAAATTCCGCAGGAAAGAAAACCATATTTCATGAAACTTCGCGAAACTATTCTGAAAAATATACCGAAAGGTTTCTCAGAAGAAATGAATTATGGAATGTTGGGATATGTTGTTCCTCATTCTATTTATCCAAAAGGCTATCATTGTAATCCAAAACTTCCTTTGCCTTTTGTGAATATTGCTTCTCAAAAAAACTTTATTGCTTTATATCACATGGGAATTTATGCAAATCCTGAGCTGTTGAATTGGTTTGTATCTGAATATGCAAAACACAGTTCTCAAAAGTTGGATATGGGAAAAAGTTGTATTCGATTTAAAAAAGCAGATCAGATTCCTTTTGACTTAATTGCCGAACTCATGCAAAAAACAACGGTTGAAGACTGGACAAATCAATATGAATCTAGTTTTACCCAAAAAACCGCTAACAAATAAAAAACAAAAACCGCAATTCAAAATGAATTGCGGTTTTCTATTAATAAAAACTAAAAGTGTTTTTTTATTAGCTCAAAGCAGCTTTTACTTGATCAGCAGCTTCCTGGAACTGAACAGCAGACAAAATTGGCATACCAGAATTGTCAATTAATTCTTTTGCAATTTCAGCGTTAGTTCCCTGCAAACGAACAATGATTGGCACTTTAATAGCATCACCCATATTTTTGTAAGCATCAACAACACCTTGAGCAACACGGTCACAACGAACGATTCCACCAAAGATGTTAATTAAGATAGCTTTTACGTTTGGATCTTTCAAGATGATACGGAAAGCCGTTTCAACACGTTTAGCATCAGCAGTTCCTCCTACGTCAAGGAAGTTAGCCGGTTCAAAACCTGCATATTTAATCAAATCCATAGTTGCCATTGCAAGACCGGCACCGTTTACCATACAACCTACAGTTCCGTCAAGGTCAACATAGTTCAAACCTACTTCTTTAGCTTCAACTTCGATTGGATTTTCCTCACGGATGTCACGCATATCAGCGTAAGCTTTTTGTCTGAACAAAGCGTTGTCATCTAAATTTACTTTAGCATCAACAGCGATAATTTTGTTATCAGAAGTTTTTAATACCGGATTGATTTCGAACATAGTCGCATCAGAACCAATATATGCATTGTATAATGCTGCAACGAACTGAGTCATTTCTTTGAAAGCAGTTCCTGAAAGACCTAAATTGAAAGCGATTCTTCTTGCCTGAAAACCTTGCAATCCTACAGTAGGATCAATTTCTTCTGTAAAGATCAAGTGAGGAGTATGCTCAGCAACTTCTTCAATATCCATTCCACCTTCTGTAGAATACATAATCATGTTACGACCTTTAGCTCTGTTTAATAAAACAGACATATAGAACTCAGAAGTTTCACTTTCTCCAGGATAATAAACATCCTCGGCAACCAAAACTTTGTGTACTTTTTTACCTTCAGCAGAAGTTTGTGGCGTAATCAATTGCATTCCGATGATTTGTCCTGCCAATTCTTCAACTTGTTCCAAGTTTTTAGCAAGTTTCACACCACCACCTTTTCCACGACCACCAGCGTGAACCTGTGCTTTAATAACGTGCCATCCTGTTCCTGTTTCGGCAGTCAATTGTTTTGCAGCAGCAACCGCCTCTTGTGGATTATTTGCCACAATTCCGCGTTGTACTCTTACACCATAACTGGCCAATATTTCTTTCCCTTGGTATTCGTGTATGTCCATAATACTATATAATTATTAAGTCTATTTATTTTAAGGTGGCACAAAAATAACAAAATTCAATTAACACACGAAAGGAATTTACAGTTTTTCAAAATTCAATGAATTTTAACCTGAATTTGAAAAAAAATTCTATATTAGCTAGTATTAATTCTACATCCATTTTAGAACAAACAATACATTTGCGCTATTATTATTCTTTAAAACAATATAAAAAAGATTGCATAAAAAACTAGAAAACACTGAATTACAAATAATTAAACTGTTAATATTTAAACAAAATTCATTTAACGGAATAGTTTTTGCTCAGAGCGTTTCCGATTTTACAAACCAATTAAATCGATAAATTTTATTTTATTTAATTAAACTGTAATTCTTTTCCTATATTAAATTAGGAAACAATTTATTTAGATCATAAAAACATATTAAACACATTAGCTCCAAAAGTTTTTTTATGAAAGAAGTGCAAAAAAAGATTGAAACTATTAAGAAACTAGGATTACCATTTGTTATAATTTTAGGAATATTTTATGTCTGTTATAGTTGGACTAATGCCCAAAAAATTCAGTCTAACAAAGCCTTACAAATAGCAAAATCAGTTGAAGCATCTCTTCCTAAAGACAATTTACAAAAACTAAACGCTCAACCCGAAGATTTAAACAAACCCGAATATCAGAATCTGAAGAAAAACCTTCAGGCAGTCATGAATGTTAATCACGAAGCCAGATTTGCTTATATATACACTCAAAAAAACGGCAAAATTTACTTTATTGCTGATTCGGAACCGATAACTTCAAAAGATTATTCGCCTCCCGGACAGGAATTCTCCGAAGCAAATAAAATCTATTTTAAACCTTTCAACGTTGAAGAAGCATTTTTTACCAATACTGTAACTGATCGATGGGGAAAATGGAGAAGTGCTCTTATTCCTATAAAAGACCCTGACACAAATAAAACTATTGCTGTATTTGCAATGGATTTTGATGCTGACATCTGGAATTCCCCTATTCTGTATAATTTAATAGAATCGAGTGTTTTGGCTATTTTAGCTATCTTACTATTTCTTTTATACATTTCAATAAAAAGAAACAGCGAAATATTAAAATCAAAACAAAAAGAACTCAAAAAAGTTGATTCAAAGCTAAAAGACAAAGAAGATAAATTCAAAGAAATATTTTCAAACATAGAAGACATTGTTTACCAAACCGATCTTTCGGGAACTATACTTGAAATCAGCGATTCTGTTTCAAAATATGAAGGATATTCAAGAGAAAAACTTCTTGGAACCAATATTCTTGATCTTTATAGTAATCCTGCAGATAGAATTACCTTGTTAAATCAAATCAAGACAAACGGTTTTATAAAAGATTATGAACTGAAATTCGTAACAAAAAACAATCCTGAAGCATATATCTCGGTAAATGCAAAATTAATGTTTGACAAAAACGGTAATCCCAGCTATATCAATGGTGCCGTAAGAGATGTGACCGAACGCAGAAAAAACAAAGAGAAATTAATTGAATCAGAATACCTGTTGCGAACTATTATTGAAACAGAACCCGAATGTATTAAAATAATCGATTCTGAAGGAAAATTGATCCTAATGAATGCTACAGGATTAGATATGATTCAGGCAGATTCTTTTGAGCAGGTAAACGGAGCGGAGGTAATTAATTTAGTTGCTCCCAGATTTAGAAATGATTTTACAAAGTTGCACAAAAGAGTCATTCAGGGAAATACGTCAAAACTTGAATTTGAGATAATCGGTCTAAAAGGCAGAACAAAATGGCTTGAAACCCTTGCTGTTCCTATGCAACTTCACGGAAAAACGGTTCATCTTGCTCATACCAGAGATATAACCGACCGTAAAATTGCAGAGCAACGTCTCGAAAAAAGCGAACAATTCCTTAAAGATGCCCAAAAAATCGGAAACATTGGCGCATACGATTTCGACATTACTACCGGATATTGGATAAGTTCAGAAACACTCGATAAAATATTTGGAATCGACTCTGATTTTGAAAAAAATATTGAAGGATGGAAAAAAATAATGCATCCGGAATGGTCTGAAACTATGGTTAACTATTTGTCAGACATCATAGACAAAAAGGAAAATTTTGACAAAGAATACAAAATAATCAAACCAAATAGCAGAGAAGAACGATGGTTAAGATCCTTAGGAAAATTACAATTTGACCATTTAGGAAAACCAATTCGATTGATTGGTGTAATCCAGGATATTACCACACAAAAAGAAACCGAAATACTTCTTAAGAAAAGTGAAAGTTTCCTAAAAAAAGCTCAGGAAATTGCACATATTGGAACTTATGATTTCGATATTAAATCAGGTATTTGGACAAGTTCCCCTATTCTTAACGAGATATACGGAATTGATGAAAACCACAATAAAACAGTTCCTGTTCAAAAAACAGTTGTACATCCTGATTGGCAACAAAACGTGCATGATTATATGCAAAATGAAGTTCTTGGCAAAAAACAAGATTTCGACAAACAATACAAAATCATACGAATAAACGACAAAGCAGAAAGATGGGTTCATACTTTAGGCGAATTACAACTTGATTCTGATGGGGAACCAATTCGATTAATTGGAACAGTTCAGGACATTACCCGTCAAAAAGAAACCGAAAAAGAACTTATTCGTGCCAAAGAAAAAGCAGAAGAAAGCGAACGATTAAAATCAGCCTTCTTAGCCAATATGAGCCATGAAATCAGAACACCTATGAACGGTATTCTGGGTTTTACCGAATTATTGAAAGAACAAAACATCAGCGGAGAAAAACAAACTGAATACATCAATATTATCAGAAAAAGCGGCAACAGAATGCTTAATATTATCAATGATATTATTGATATTTCTAAAATTGAATCCGGACTGATGAAAGTAACTCTGGCCGAAACCAATATTAATGAGATAAACGAATATATTTTCAATTTCTTTAAACACGAAGCTTTAAGCGAAGGCATTAAAATTTCTCTCAAAAATGGTTTGCCTAATGAAGAAGCTTTTATCTTTTCCGACAAAGAAAAAATTACCAATATTTTGACAAATTTGGTCAAAAATGCAGTCAAATTTACCCATAAAGGTAAAATCGAATTTGGATATCGCTTGAAGCAAATCGATGAAAATTCAGTAAAACCAATTGATGAAAACGTAGATCACGAATTGGAATTTTATGTAAATGATACCGGAAACGGAATTGATCAACACCAATTACAACTTATTTTCGAACGTTTCAGACAAACCAGCGAATCGACATCTAAAGATTATGAAGGAGCAGGCCTTGGATTGGCCATTACAAAATCGTTTGTCGAAATGTTGGGAGGGAAAATCTGGGTCGAAAGTAAATCCGGAGTAGGAAGCACATTCTACTTTACTCTTCCTTATTCTAAAACTGCCAAAAAAATAAAAGTAAAAAAACAAGACACTACAATTGAGAACAACTATTCCGATCTTAGAATACTCATTTCTGAAGACGATGAAATTTCAGCCAAACTACTTGATCTTTCGGTAAAATCAATCAGTAATTATGTCATAAGAGCCAAAAATGGTGAAGAAGCAGTTGACCTTTTCAAAAACAATCCGGGTATCGATTTAATTTTGATGGATATTCAAATGCCAAAAATGGATGGTTATCAGGCAACCGCCGAAATCAGAAAATTCAATTCCGATGTCATTATTATTGCTCAATCGGCATTTGCACTTTCAGAAGATGTACAAAAGGCAAAATCCGTAGGTTTTACCGATCATATTGCCAAACCGGTCAAAAAAGTAGAACTCTTAAAACTAATCGAAAAACATTTCAAAGAAAGAGAAGTGCGAAAAATGAATTAATTTCAGGTTACAAAATCAACTCTAATCTATCAAAAAGATGTTTTTATAACAAAATGTTACATTTTGTTATTTTAAGTTATTTGCTTGGAAAATCAGCTCAACCACAATATTTTTGCGTAAAATTATAAGAAAATGCAACCAAAAGAATTAGTTCAGTTAGCCGAAGAATTCGGAAGTCCGTTATACGTTTATGATGCCGATAAAATTGTTTCTCAATACAATCGATTGAAAAATGCTTTTTCAAAAGTAGAAAGACTGCGCATCAACTATGCTACCAAAGCTTTATCAAATATTGCTATTCTTCAGCTTTTGAAAAACGAAGGATCAAGTCTGGACACTGTTTCAATTCAGGAAGTACAATTAGGTCTTCATGCCGGATTCGCTCCCGAAAACATAATCTTTACTCCAAACGGAGTTTCTTTTGAAGAAATTGAAGAAGCAGCTTCTTTGGGCGTTCAAATCAACATTGACAACCTTTCTATATTAGAACATTTCGGAACCAAACACCCAACAGTTCCGGTATGTATTCGTTTGAATCCGCACGTAATGGCCGGAGGAAATGCTAATATTTCGGTAGGTCATATCGACAGTAAATTTGGTATTTCAATCCACCAAATGCCTCATATTCTTAGAATTGTAGAAAATACAGGAATGCACATCAACGGAATCCACATGCACACAGGATCTGATATTCTTGATATCGAAGTATTCCTTTATGCTGCCGAAATTCTTTTTGATGCTGCCAAAAACTTCAAAAATCTTGATTTCCTGGATTTCGGAAGCGGATTTAAAGTTCCTTATTTCAAAGGAGACATTGAAACTAACATCGAAGAGTTAGGAAGAAAATTATCTAAAAGATTCAATGCTTTCGAAAAAGAATACGGTCGCGAATTGACTTTGGCTTTCGAACCTGGAAAATTCCTTGTAAGTGAAGCTGGTCATTTTCTTGCCAGAGTAAATGTGGTAAAACAAACTACTTCTACTGTATTTGCCGGAATTGACAGTGGTTTCAACCACTTAATCCGTCCGATGTTTTACGGATCGCAACATTTTATAGAAAATATTTCTAACCCAAAAGGGAAAGAACGTTTTTACTCTGTGGTAGGTTACATTTGCGAAACCGATACTTTTGCAAACAACCGTAAAATTGCCGAAATAAAAGAAGGTGATTTATTGTGTTTCCGCAATGCCGGAGCTTACTGCTTCTCTATGGCTTCAAACTACAACTCAAGATTCAAGCCTGCTGAAGTATTGTGGAGAAACGGAAAAGGTATTCTGATTCGTCAACGCGAAACAATGGATGACATTTACAGAAATCAAATTCCATTGGAAACGATTTAATTTTTAGAAAACATTCAATTAAAATATAATTTCTAAATTGCTATCACGGAAAAGATGAATATGAATTCATCTTTTCCGTGATTTTTTTTATATCAAACAGCATTAGAAGTTTATCCGCAAGGTGCGCAAATAGTTTCATCTTTGTCTATATTCCGCAAATTTTAAAAAGAAAAACCTTGCGAACCTTACGGTTAAATTCTCAATGAGTAATCTCAGTTAAAAAATATGGACAGAAGAAGATTTTTCAAAAACGGATCGATATTTACCATTGGCGCGGCACTTTTAAATCCTTTAAGCGGAGCCGCCAACACTCTTAATCCCGACTTTATAAACAAAAACAAAAAAGCAAAAAACATCATCTTCATGGTAAGTGACGGAATGAGTTCCGGTACGCTTAATATGGCGCATTTATTTCTGGAAAGAAAAACAGGGAGAGGTTCTAATTGGATTCAGCTTTACAAAAACAATCGGATTTCCCGCGCTTTAATGGACACCGCTTCGGCCAGTTCAATTGTGACCGACTCGGCTGCCGGAAGTTCTTCCTGGGGCAGCGGTTTCAGGGTTAATAACGGTTCACTTAATGTCGGGCCCAACGACGAAATATATCTTCCTATTCTTCAAAAATTCAAAAAATCAGGAAAAAAAGTCGGTTGCGTAACCACTGTTCCTGTTACTCACGCTACACCCGCCGGTTTTTGTGTCAATGCAAAAAAACGTAATAACCAAAGCAATATAGCCGAACAATATTTAGACTTGAATTTCGATCTTTTTCTGGGTGGAGGAAGTGATTATTTCAAAGCTGAAACCCGAAAAGACAAAAGAGACCTTTTGGCTGAATTTGAAAAAAAAGGATATCAGATTGTCATTAACAAAAACCAACTGTTACAAACCGCAAACAACAAACCTCTTTTAGGCGTTTTTGCAGGCGATGCTTTGCCTTATACCATTGACCATTTGCAGAATGAAAACCTGACAAACACGACTCCTACCCTTGCCGAAATGACTAAAAAAGCCATTAATAATCTGAAAGACCACAAAAATGGATTCGTCATACAGGTGGAAGGAGGGAAAGTCGATTGGGCTGCCCATGCCAATGATATTGGTGCTTTAATACACGAACAAATTTCGTTTGACGAAGCCATAAAAGTCGCTATCGATTTTGCCGAGAAAGATCAGGAAACATTGGTAATTATCACTACCGACCACGGAAATGCTAATCCCGGAATTATTTATGGTAAGGAAGCTGACAAGAATTTTGACAATATTCAGAATTATAAACATTCTAACGAATGGATTCTGAATTCTTTCAATTCGAACACCTCCATTTCACAAATTAGAGAAGTAATTGAAATGGCAAACGGTACTGCAATTTCAGAAGAAGATGCTAAAAAGATTCTGAGTTATTATGCAGGATTAAATAAAGAAGATGGTATCTATAATTACAACAAACTGCCTTACCAAACCTTGGCCGAAATACAAAAGAAAACCACCTCTGTGGGTTGGATCAGTATGGATCATTCTGCTGATTTTGTAGAACTCGCCGCCTTTGGCCCAGGAAGTGAACTTCTGAAACCTTTTATAAAAAACACCGATTTGCATTATTTAATGTTACAGGCTGCCGAAGTGGAAAATAGGTTTTAAAGAATTTTATAAAATCATACTCATCGAAAATTATCTTTCAGAATAAAAACAATCTTTGTGGACAGTCTAACTTCTAACAATAAACAAATGAAAATACCAAACGACTTATCATCATTAGCATACAAACTTTCCAAACAAGTTTTTGAAGAGAAACTGACTGTCAAAGAGGGACAGCAACAGCTTGTAGGCGATAATAGAATGAATCCAAGTTCAGCTCTTGACTATATAAGAATATTTCGCTCTTTGCTAGAAGGTAAAGTATTTAAAAGAACACTTAGTGCTTCTTCAATGGAATATTATCTAGACAATATTAATAAAGACTACGGTTCACCAATCCTTTCAAAAGCATTAACTGCATTAATAAATCATATTGAATATTATGAAAGCTGCCATGAGGGGAAAATGCACAAAATGAGAAATATTCACGCAAAGTATTTAGCTATTTCAATTGACACTCCTGACGAACAAGAACAAATAGTTCGCGTGTTTAAAAAACAAAATAAAACCAAGCAAGAAATTATTGCAGAATTAAAAGATCTAAAACCAACAGACTCAGAAGTCGTTATAATAAATAACAAATCATTTAAACGTGACAATAGGACGATCGCTCAAATTAAAATCCTTAGAGACTTCAAATGTCAAATCTGTTCAACAACTATTAAAAAGAAAGACGGTACATTTAACATAGAAGCTGCACACATCAAACCAAAACATCAAAAAGGTTGTGAAACCCCAGACAATATACTGTTACTTTGCCCTAATCACCACAAAGAATTTGACTTTGGCGAACTCGACATTTCGTTACATGATAGAGAGAAAGTTCACTTTACTTTAAATGGAGCAGAACATAAAATATCACTCATAATCGACTGATATTGATTACCCCTCAAAAAACAGCTTCAATAACCTCAATAAAACGACACTTTGCTTTTTGTACAATTTTAAAACTAGGAGATTATTCCATCAACGCCATCAGCAGCTCCCTAAAACACGATTTTGATTTCAATGAAGCTATTTCACTCATAGTTCATTGTGAGATACTTAAGAATACGTTAAATTATTATTAACCCTTTGGGTGTAGTTATACGAATCGTCAGTTCGAGTAAATTTTCAGAAAATGCTGTTCGCTTTTTCTGAAAATTTACTCGAACTGACGAGAATTTATCTTTGGCAACTAATTACACCCAACAGGTTATTATTAGGAAAATTCACTACCGAAGGATAGGAGCAACAATGTGGTTAGCTAAAGGACAAGTTGGGTGTTTTCTTAGTAAATTGTTCCGAGAAAATGGGCAAACTGATGAATACAAGATTGGAATAGAAACTGATTCAATTAAGTTTAAAAAGCTGCGTTTAAGAAGATGTTAGCAAACATGGAGCTAAAAACTCAGTATTTTATAATAATAGAAAAACGGTTGAAAATCACTTAAAATTCTCAACCGTTTTTTATTTATAATTTACTCCCGCTTTTAGAAAGAAACAACTTCCTTTTTTGCTTTTTCAAAATCAGCAATCAGGTTATCCATAATAGTCTGAACAGGCTGAATATCATTAATAAGTCCGGCAATCTGGCCAATTTCCAATTCGCCTTCTTCCAAATCGCCTTCAAACATTCCGCGCTTGGCTCTGGCTCTTCCCAACAAATCTTTCAATTCATCAACTGTTGGACATTCGGCATACAAAGCCTGAACATCCTGATAGAATTTGTTCTTAACCAAACGAACCGGTGCCAGTTCTTTCAGAGTCACAATAGTATCTCCTTCTTTAGTATTAATTATCGTTTCTTTGAAATTATCGTGAGCAGAACTTTCAAACGAAGCTGCAAATCGGCTTCCCATCTGAACTCCATCGGCACCCAAAATCATAGCGGCCAACATACCTCTTCCTGTAGCAATTCCTCCCGCAGCAATAAGCGGAATTGAAATTTGTTCTCTTACCATCGGAATCAAAGTAAAAGTGGTAGTTTCCTCTCTTCCATTGTGTCCTCCGGCTTCAAAACCTTCGGCTACAACGGCATCAACTCCGGCTTCCTGAGCTTTTAAAGCGAATTTGGAACTACTCACTACGTGAACTACCGTAATACCTTTTTCCTTTAAAAAAGAAGTCCAGGTTTTTGGATTTCCGGCCGAAGTAAAAACAACCTTCACTCCTTCTTCAACAACGATATTCATTATCTCGTCGATGTTAGGATACAACATCGGGATATTTACCCCAAAAGGTTTGTCGGTAGCCTTTTTACATTTCTGAATGTGTTCTCTCAACACTTCCGGATACATGGATCCGGCACCTATTAATCCCAAACCTCCGGCATTACTCACGGCACTTGCCAGTTTATAACCGCTGTTCCAGATCATTCCCCCCTGAATAACGGGATATTTTATATTAAAAAGTTGGGTGATTTTATTCATTTTTTTCTAAATTTCAAAAGTAAAAGCACAAAGGGTTTTTATTTTTTTGCCACGAAGACTCTAAGACGCAAAGGTATTGTTTTGGTATTATTTAAATTAAAATAGATATTCGCAAAACCTAACAAATCTCAAGATTTTGATTTATTCCTTAGTGCCTTTACGGCAAAAAACAAAGTTTCTGAATCTCCTTGTTACTTATCAAGAAATTACTCCCGATCCTAACAATTCATCTCCTTCATACCAGGCAACAAATTGTCCTTCGGTGATGGCCGATTGTGGTTCTTCGAATTCAACATACATTCCGCTTTCAAACTGATGTAAGATTGCTTTTTGTAATGGCTGACGGTAACGGATTCTCGCCATTACTTCTCTCTTTTCATCCTTGGCTAAAGCCAAATCTTTGCGAATCCAATGAACTTCTGAATTTTCTATAAAAAGTGCTTTTCTAAATAAGCCCGGATGTTCGCTTCCCATTCCGGTATAAATAGTGTTAGTCTCTACATTAGTGGCAATTACAAACAAAGGTTCTTTGGTTCCGCCTACATTAAGCCCTTTTCTTTGACCAACAGTAAAATAGTGTGCGCCCTGATGTTTGCCCACCACTTTTCCCATTTCTTTAATATAGGGAATACTTTGCGCCATTTGTTTCAAAACTTCTTCCTCTGAATCCGAAGGAACAATTTCATTTTCATAAACTCGGCAATCTTTGTCTATCTGAACAATAATTCCTTCTTTGGGTTGTAACTTTTGTTGCAAAAACTCAGGCAAACGAACTTTTCCGATGAAACACAATCCTTGGGAATCTTTCTTTTCGGCAGTGACCAATTCCATTTCAGCGGCAATTTCACGAACTTGAGGTTTTGTCAATTCGCCAATTGGAAACAAAGCTTTCGACAATTGTTCCTGCGATAATTGGCATAGAAAATAAGACTGATCTTTATTGTTATCAACTCCGGCAAGAAGTTGGTAAACCGGTCTTCCGTCAACTTCTATTTCTCCTTTTCGGCAGTAATGTCCTGTTGCAACATAATCTGCTCCCAAACTAAGAGCTATTTTCATGAAAACGTCAAATTTTATCTCCCGGTTGCACAATACATCTGGATTTGGCGTGCGTCCTTTTTCATATTCGTTGAACATATAATCAACGATTTTCTCCTGATATTGCTCGCTTAAATCAACTGTCTGAAACGGAATTCCTAACTTTTCGGCAACCAACAAAGCATCGTTACTGTCTTCGAGCCAAGGGCATTCATTGGAAATAGTAACCGAATCATCATGCCAGTTTTTCATAAAAAGACCTATAACCTCATATCCTTGCTGTTGCAAAAGATAAGCGGCAACACTCGAATCAACACCTCCGGAAAGTCCTACAACGACACGTTTCATTTTTCTGTTTTTTAGGGTGCAAAAATACTACTTTAAATTACTTTTCAATTCGCTTTTCCGATACTCTTAACAGAAAAGGGACAAAGTTGCAAAGTACCTTAGAATCTTAGAAATATTATTTGCTACTTCTTCTTAGGTTTTCCTACGCTCTTAAGAATAGGCAAAGTCTGTTCCGACTTTAATTTACCGTTTTCATAAAACTGCCATTTGCCTTTTTTCATACCGTCAACATAAGGACCTTTAGCAGTAATATTACCCACAGCATCTCTGTAAATAGCATTCCCGCTATATTCTCCGTTTTTGTAATTAGATTCTTCAAGAACAATTCCTTTCTCGGTATATTTTTTATAAGGGCCGTTTTTTACGTCATTTATATAATTTGCTTCCTCGGCAATTGCTCCGCTGGCATAAAAAACTTTACGAACGCCATTCAATTTTCCTTTAGAATAGATTTCAGAAGTCTGAAGGCTTTTTGAAGCTTTATGATAATATTTCCATTCGCCTTCATTTAGTTTGTTTACCGTTTTTCCTTGGCTCACAATATTTTTATTTTGATCATAAAAAATGGTGTAAGCAACCGTAGCATTCTCCGAAAAAGTTCGGGTAGCAATAACAGATTTGGCTTTAGTATCGTCAAAATAGGTAAAAACGCCTGTCTCTACTCCATGATCAAAAGTTCCTTCAAAACGAGGACGACCCGATTCTTTGTGAACGCCTTTCCAAAGTCCGTGTTTCTTACCGTTTTCGTCCAGTTTATTGTAATTTTCCTGCGCAAATCCGCTGATTGCAACCAATAAAAAAAGTAAGTATTTCATAAAAAATCATCTGTTTAATTCGTCTGTCATTGCCAGCGAAGCATGGTAATCTTATCCAATATTAAGATTACATTGCTCCAACTTTAAGCGGGCACGAAAATACTGCTTTTTAATGAAACTCAAAAAATAAACCTTTCGCAAACTTTACTCGTTTTTTTGCTCATTAACAATGATCTTTATATTTAAGTAAAACAACTTAGATAAGCATTTAACTTACTTGATTATAATATTCATTTTAAGAAAAAAAGCTACATTCGTGATTACTAAACTAAAATAATATGATACGTTTTTTATACTCAGTTTTATTCCTTGTGTGTGCCTTTTCGGTAAAAGCTCAAAATGTAAATTTAACAGTTGAAGTTTCCAATACTAAAAATAGTAATGGAAAGGTTACAATTTCGCTCTACAATTCGGAGAAAACATTCCTGAAAAGCCCTTTGAAAACAATAACGGCAGAAATTAAATCTAATAAATCTACCGTAGTTTTTACGAATCTGGAGAAAGGTGTTTATGCTGTTTTTGCTTTCCATGATGAAAATAACAACGGCAAGATGGACACTAATTTTGTTGGAATGCCAAAAGAATCGGTAGTTTGTTCAAATAAAGCAAAAGGTTTTATGGGACCTCCTAAATATGAAGATGCTAAATTGAATTTAATAAAAGATTCTAAAATTGAATTGCCTTTTAGTAATAAGCAACATCAATAAAATTCAATTTTTATTGATTAGAACTACAAAGAGCAAAGTTTTTTTTAATACAAGAAACGCAAAGCTCTTTGTGTGTTAAACAAATGAATTAAATAAGACAAACAAATTATTAGTCTTTATTGATTACACAAATTCCGCCGATGGCGGTTACGAATCACACGAATTCTTACCGGTGAATCAACTCAAAAACAACATCTATTAAAAAGAGTTAGATAGAATTTGCCCTGATTCGCTGATTTTTTTTTTGCCACAACCCAAGCGAATTGACAAAGTAAATTTATGTGGCTAAAATGGATTCGTGCAATTGATTACACGAATTTAATTCGTGCCAATTCGTGTAATTTGTGGTTGATTTTAATTGTATTCATGCAATAGGACAATTTATCGGGAGCGCTGATTTTTTTGCCACGTCCCGAAATTTCGGGATCACAAATTTATATGTTTTGTGTTGAAAATAATTTCACTAATTTCCAGCTAAAGCCAGTTGACTAATTACACTAATCATTATGAATTTTATATTTTTAAAAATTAATGATATTCAATAACTTAAAAAAAGTTAAATGGAAATAATCTCACTATTTTTTTACAACTACGAACGAAATAATTCGCAAATCTAAAATTCGTGTAAATATGAGAATAGCATAGTTGAAAAAAGAATTTTATTTAAGTTTGTACGAAGTACTTCTACCACTACCTAACTGTTCTAAAACACTTTTTTTAACAAGATCTTGCAAATCACGTAAGGCTGTATCTGTTGAAGTTTTAGCAATTTTGGCATATTTGGAAACATTTAAATTTCCGTAGAAATCATCAAGAAGCAATTGCAGTATTTTGTATTGTCGGATATTAAACACCGTATCTTTTTGATTTTCCCAAAATTGAGCACGAGCAATAGTCTTTGTAATAATTTCATCTGTTTGTTCCATCGAACGCATCAAACAATCTAAAAACCACACTAACCACTGTGTTACATCCAGATTACCTTTTTGCGTACTTTCCAGCATATCATAATACTTTTTACGTTCTAGTTGTATCTGTGCCGACATAGAATAAAATCGTTGTGGACTATTATCTGCTCGTGCCAATAACATATCTGTAATAGCTCTTGTTATACGGCCATTGCCATCATCAAAGGGATGTATAGTAACAAACCACAAATGAGCAAGTCCTGCTTTAAGTACTGGGTCAAGCTGTTGTTCCTGCTCTATCCATTCTAAAAAAAGAGTCATTTCTTCAGGTACTTTTGAAGGAGTAGGTGCTTCAAAATGTACTGTTTCTTTTCCCATAGACCCCGAGGTTACCTGCATCACATCGTCTCTCCAAGCGGCAGTTTTTATTTTATACATACCGCTACGTCCCGTTGGAAACAATGCAGCATGCCAATCAAACAATCGTTCAACAGTCAAAGGAACATCATAACGCTGTGTAGCATCCAACATCATTTCTACAACGCCCTCTACATCACGTTCTACAAGTAATGCCCCTGCAATTTCAATTCCTAAACGCCTAGCTATTGAAGAGCGGACTTGTTCCGGATTTAACAGCTTACCTTCGATTTCACTTGATTTAATCACATCCATGGTCAACGCCTTAAGCATTGTTTCTTCTTTTATCTGAAATCCGAGAGTTTGCATCTGACCCAAAATTCGTCCTTGTCGATGTCGAACCGAACCGAGTATCGTGGTGAGAACTTCAGAATCCCATGTAAATTTTGGCAAGTTTTTTTGTTGATGTATATACATAATCACCGCTTTTTTGCGGTAAAAATAAAGTTTTATTACTGCACGAGCAAATTTTTACGGTGATAACCTGGTTTATTTACCGCATAAATGCGGTGATAATATTATAAAATCACCGCATTTACAGAATTTATCGATTGGTAACTGACGATTTGTCCAAATAAAACAAAAGGTTTTATGGAACCTCCCAAATATGAAGATACTAAATTGAATTTAATAAAAGATTCTAAAATTGAATTGCCTTTTAGTAATAAGCAACATCAATAAAATTCAATTTTTATTTTATCAATACGGTTTTCAATACTTCGCAAGACCCTAATAAACATCTATTAAAACACAAAACCCTCACTGTTTGCGAGGGTTTTACTTTGTGTCTTTTCTTTGTGGGCACTGATTACAAATCAGCGCTATCGTTGTGGTAACATATCCGGAACGTCGGGTTTCCGCGCTATCGTTACGCATATCCGAGCGGTCATGGGACATAGCCTTTGTCACTTTATTTTTAAAATGCTTCTTGTTTTACACTAGCATTACCACCATTTAATTTTACCAAATGAATAAATGCCTTTTCCATTCTTTTTTTATACCCATCCTTTATTAAATCAGGAGTTATTGAGATTGCAAATTTAGTATAAACATTGTGCGTTGTAAAACTATCATCTTCATCAAATTTTAATTGATATTTCTCTTTCTTAAAATAAATATAAACATTCGCATAATCCTTTACTCCTTTTCTACCCTCTTGTCGAATTTCAATTTTGCTTATATCTTTCACCTTTACACGCATTACCATCTCACGAAAGTTTACACCGATATATCTGTAATACAAATAATTGTTTTCAAAATATAAATCATAATTCGGATTTATAGTATTGAATTTATGATATGTTTCGGTTATCCATTCTTCCGTTTCGGATTTAGTTTGCGAGAATAAAAGTGAGCAACTAAAAATTGCTAAAATTATTAATGTTTTTTTCATGACTTTAAGCTTTTAATAGATTAATACTGTGACCTGAAATTTTCTCCTTAAACATCAGAAACAGTAGTTGTATCAAACAGTGTTCTCTAGTTTTTTAAATATTTCACCAAGAAATGTAATATGACTTTGAATTATATCCTCGTAGTTTTAAAGATTTTCTGATTTCTACATTAAATCCTCTTGCAACCAAATAATGTGGATAATTATAAACATCAAATGTAGCTTGACCACCTTTGGAGCTCTCATAGATCCTGTTTTCGGATTTTTGTATCTCAACTAAGGATTTCTTATCATCAACAGAACCATCAACAAAATCAAAGGAAATCGAATTTTCTCCATTTTTTGCTTTTTCCAGAATAGCTTTATTCAAACTTTCATACGCATCGACATATGGAAACTTTGATTTAGCAAAGAAAATTGATTCATTTGTTTGTCTTGTAATTTCTCGAACTTCGATAGCACTTATATCTTTCATAATATTTCATTTTTTTGCTTCACTCCCGATTGCTCGGATATACGCAAATATAGCGCGGAAATTCTTTCCGTGCCTACAAAACACGTACACGTTTTATTGAGATTACTTCACTTCGTTCGCAATGACAAAAAAAAACATCCGCCGAAGCGGATGTCTTATTAAAAAAATCTTATTTTTTAGCGTTTTGAGCCTTTTGGGCTTCGGCCTGCTCCATCAATTCCTGCATTTTGCGTTGGAATTTACCTTGTTTCTTAGGCTCTTTCAGTTTGTTTTCCTGAATTTGAGCGTGAATCTTGTCTTCGTTTACAATGTAGTTTTTGATAACCAACATGATTCCGATAGTCAAAGTATTAGAAATAAAGTAGTACAAACTCAATCCTGATCCGTTGCTGTTGAAGAAAATCAACATCATTAAAGGCGAAATGTAAATCATAATCTTCATGATTTTACCCATATCAGGCATTCCTTCTTGTTGCGGTGCAGCCATTTGTTGATCTCCTGTTGTCATTTTCATGTAGAAGAAAATAGCGATAGAAGCCAAAATAGGGAACAAACTCACGTGGTTTCCGTACATCGGGATGTGGAACGGCAATTTCATGATCGAGTCGAAAGACGACAAGTCATCGGCCCATAAGAATTTTTTTTGTCTAAGGCTTACCAAAGACGGGAAAAGTTGGAATAAGGCGTAGAAAACAGGCATTTGCAACAAGGCCGGAATACAACCTGCCATTGGGTTTACCCCTGCTTTGTTGTACAACTTCATTGTTTCCTGTTGTTTTTTCATTGGGTCTTTTTTGAATTTTTCTCCCAACTCAGCAATCTCCGGACGCAATACTTTCATTTTTGCCTGAGACAAGAATGATTTGTAAGTAATAGGCGACATCAACAATTTGATGATTAGGGTAAACAATATAATTGCCCAACCCTGATTGCTTACAAACATTGTAAGGAATCCGTACAACGGAATGAACAAATGACGATTGATCCATCCGAAAATTCCCCATCCTAAAGGAACAATATCTTCGATATTTCTATCATACGATTTTAAGGTTTTGTAATCTGTAGGACCAAAATACCAATTCATTTTTTGGTTGATCTCTCCGTTTTGGAAAGCCAAAGGTACATTTGCCTTGAATTGTTTTGTAAACAGTGTATCAACTTGTTCGTCTTTAACCAATTTGTTTGAATACAACTCAGCTTTAGCAAAAGGCTTTTCTGTCAATAAAATAGAAGTGAAAAGATGCTGTCTGAAAGCAATATAAGAAACTCCGTTTACGGTTTCTGTCTCATCATTTCCCTGACCTAAATAATCTTTTTTACCGTCTTCGTGGTCATAAGAAAGTTCTGTATAACGATTTTCGTAAGAAACACTTTTCTCGTTTCTGTGCGCTTTCAAATCCCATTCTAAATCCAATGGTTTTGAAGTATTCAAAACATTGCTCAAACCTTGAGAACGAAGGTCAAAATCAATCATATAATCATCGGCTTTCAAAACGTATTTGTATTCCAGGAACTCATTGGCTCCTGATTTCAAACGCATTGTCAAAACCTGATTTTCGCCTTCTTTTGTCAAAGTTGGTTCAAAAAACAAGTTTTTGGTTTCAAGAACTCTGTTGTCTTTAGTCTGTAATTTAATGTTTAGGTTGGCATTGTTATTTTTGATCAACTCTACCAATTCTCCCGAACCTTTACTGATTCTGTCAAAATTCTTCAACTTGGCACTAACAATGTAACCACCTTTGTTGGCAACTTGTAACGTAACCAATTTATTCTCAATAGTAGTTACAGTGTCTTTTGCAGAAGGAAGTGAAGCTGAATAAGCAAAACTTCCCATAGTTGCGGTCATGTTTGCCATTTGAAGCGAATCACTCACCGCAGGATTTACAGGAGTTCCTGTAACTTCATTAGTGTTTTGTGGAGTTTTGGCAGCTTTAGCTACTTGCTCTTGTTTGGCTTTGGCATCAAGTTCTGCCTGAGTTGGCTGATTTCGGTACATCATCCAAATCATAATACCGAAAATAAGTGTAAAACCTATTATACTATTGTAATCTAACTTTTTTTCTTCCATTTTTTATTTATGCTTTATGCCTTTGGTTTTTAGCTGCCCACGGTTGAAACCGAGGGCTATTCTAATTACTTTTTCTTCGCTTTTACCGTTGCAGCAACGAAACTCACAAATAACGGATGTGGATTTGCTACTGTACTCTTATATTCCGGATGATATTGAACACCCACGAAAAACGGATGATTTTCGATTTCAACAACTTCTACCAAACCGGTATCAGGGTTAATTCCTGTTGCTTTCAAGCCGGCTTTTTCTAATTTTTCAAGATAATCACTGTTGAATTCGTAACGGTGACGGTGTCTTTCAGAAATCATGTCACTGTTGTAGATTTTGTGTATTAAAGTATTTGGTTTCAAAGCACATTTCCAGGCACCCAAACGCATAGTTCCTCCTTTTTCGGTAACTGTTTTTTGTTCTTCCATCAGGTTGATAACCGGATGAGCAGTACCTTCGTTCATTTCGGTAGAGTTGGCATCTTTCAAACCAAGTACATTTCTTGAATATTCGATAACAGCCATCTGCATTCCTAAACAAATTCCCATAAACGGAATGTTGTTCTCTCTTGCATAACGAACCGTTTCTATTTTTCCTTCGATTCCTCTTCCTCCAAATCCGGGAGCAACAAGGATTCCGTCTAATCCTGCTAATTTTTCTTTAGCATTGGCCGCATCAATATATTCAGAATGAACAGAAACTACATTTACCTTAGTTTCATTGGCAGCACCTGCGTGGATGAAAGCTTCCAAAATAGATTTGTAAGAATCCTGCAATTCTACATATTTACCAATCAAACCGATGTTTACGGTGTGTTTTGGATTTTTAAGTCTTTGTAAAAATACATTCCATTGTTTCAAATCCGGAACGGCTTTTTGTGGCAATGCCAAACGTTTCAAAGCAACTACATCAAGACCTTCTTCCAACATCAAATTCGGAACTTCATAAATAGTTGAAGCATCTATTGATTGGATTACAGCTTCGCGTTTTACGTTGCAGAACAATGCCAATTTCTGACGTAAATCATCAGACAATTCGTGCTCGGTACGGCAAACCAAAATATCAGCTTTAATACCGCTTTCCATTAATGTTTTAACAGAATGCTGTGTTGGTTTTGTTTTTAATTCTCCGGCTGCTGCCAAATAAGGAATCAAAGTAAGATGAATAACAAGACTGTTGCTTTCTCCTAATTCCCAAACCAACTGACGAACTGACTCAATATATGGTAATGACTCGATGTCACCCACAGTTCCTCCAATTTCAGTAATTACAATATCGTAATCTCCTGAATTGCCAAGCAACTGCATTCTTTCTTTAATTTCATTGGTAATATGAGGTACAACCTGAACTGTTTTACCTAAAAATTCACCTCTTCTTTCTTTTTCAATAACTGAAAGATACACTCTTCCTGTAGTAACATTATTGGCCTGAGAAGTAGGAACGTTCAAAAAACGCTCATAATGTCCTAAGTCCAAATCAGTTTCTGCACCATCATCGGTTACGTAACATTCTCCGTGTTCGTAAGGATTTAATGTCCCAGGGTCAACATTTAAATAAGGATCAAACTTCTGAATTGTAGTTCTATATCCTCTCGCCTGCAACAATTTTGCTAAAGAAGCTGCAATAATTCCTTTTCCCAAAGAGGAGCTCACACCTCCGGTTACAAAAATATATTTTGTCTGATTCATTGTATTGTGTATATTCTAGTTGTATAAAAAAACGTGGCAAAAGTACGATTTAAATTTGATAATTTAGAAATTAGTTAATTTGAAAATTCCCAAACTTGTATTAAAAAACACGAATGTTCATTTTCAAATCATCTCATTATCTATTGAATAATTTAAAGAGGTTTAGGATACTTTTTCTTAATATTTCGGATCAATTCTTCCAAACCGTTTAACTTTAATTCGTAAACGAGATGCAGCTGTTCTCCCAATTGCCCTTTCGGAAAACCTTTGTTACTGTACCAAACAATATAATATTCGGGAATATCAATCAGGTACCAACCTTCGTATTTCCCGAACGGCATTTTGGTATGTGCCAGTTTGATAAGCTTTTCTTGGTCTGGGTTCATATTTTGAAAGATAAAAGAGAATAGAACATAGATATATAGACTGCATCTGAAATCTATTTCTATATTCTATTCTCTAATGTTCTAAGTTTATTTGTTTATCGAATTTGTCAACATTTGCAAAAAAGGCAGCGCTTCTCTATAATTCAATTCATCGTATTCCAATCCTAGTCGTCTTATATTTTTATAATATGATTGATGATTGTCGTAATAATTCCTTTCCGATTCAACAAACCATGCATTAATTCCTAATTTCTGGGCAAGAAACCACTTTTCCAACAATCTTGCTGTTCGTCCGTTTCCATCATCAAAAGGATGAATTTTCACAAAAACCAAATGCAACATTGAAGCAAAAAAAAACACTTCCTGAAAAGATAGATCCGCCTTTATCAAAATATTTAAATCATTGTAAAACTTAAACATTTCTGATTCTACTTTGTCCGGTGTTGCAGCAACATATTCTATTCTGCCATCATCGGTAATCACAGACATATTGCTTGCTCTTACTTTCCCTTGTTGCGATTCTTTCAGAATATGCTCCGTTATTTTAGAATGAGCCTGCCCTAATCTTTCAGAAGAAAGCACATTATTTTGAGCATAAATATAAGCCTCGTATAAATCGTCAATTTTTTGAGTGTAGTTCGATTGGTAGTCAATTCCGAAACGCTTGTGCTTAATAAAAGAATCCAAATCTATTTTTTCGCCTTCAATTTTAGAAGAAAAAACAGCCGAAACCGACGTATAAAAACTAAACGTCTCTATACTCAATTCGCTATCACGCAAACTTTCGAACCTTTGTTTTATCTCAGGATTGAACTCAGACACATATTGTTCCAATAAATCGGTTGGTATGATATTAAGTGATAAAGCCATAGATTATTGTTGGTTAATATTTTAAAAGATAAAAGAATATAGATCATGAGCAAAATCTGTTTCTCTGTATTCTATTCTTTATGTTTAAATAAAATTATTTCAATAGTTTCCGATTTTCGACCTCCTGAAGTAGATTCATTTGTTGGATAGCTATTTGATTCAATTTAATTAGCCTCTCTTTTTGAAGCATATTTTCATTGATAAAAACCGCATTAATATTTTCCATATTTGAAAGACAAATTAATTGATTAATCGAAGCGTAATCTCTAATATTTCCTTTCAATTCAGAGTTATTATCACGCCATTGTTTTGCTGTTACGCCAAACAACGCAACATTTAACACATCAGCCTCGTTGGCATATATAATAGCAGTTTGGGCAGATGAAAGTTCTTTAGGTATAAGATTTCTTTTGATTGCATCAGTATGAATATGATAATTCAATTTTGCCAATTCACGCTTTGCCGACCAACCGATTTGTTTTTGTTCTTCTTCTTTAAGTCGTTGAAATTCTTTAACTATGTACAATTCAAACTCAACAGAAATCCAACTTGCAAATTTAAACGCAATATCTTTATGAGCATAAGTACCTCCATAACGCCCTGATTTTACAACAAAACCAATAGCTCCGGTTGAATTAATCCATTTTTGAGGAGACATAGTAAAAGCGTTTAAGCCGGCCTCTTTTTTAAACCCCTCGAATTCGAGGGGGTTAAAACTAGAATTATATAAACTTTCCCAAATACCCAGAAACTCAATTGTGTTACGGTTTCTCATCCAATTACCAATAACTGCACTGGAATCATCAGTCTTAAATTTGGCAATATCAGTAAGGGATATATAGTCAACATCATTTATTGAGACAATAGAAACCGCTGTATCTTTTACATTAATTTTTGCCATAAATAAAATGTGTCCAAAAATGGTATATTTAATTCTTCCAGTTAAAAACCACATCCTTCTTAATATCCGGATGCAAACTATGTAAAACCGGACAAGTCATAGCGGTTTTTTCTAAAATAATCTTAGTCTTATCATCGGCCGAGGTATTCATATCAAAAATTACCTGAATTTCGATAATTCTTCTTGGCTCAGTTCCCATAATTTTGGTTACTTCGGCAGTTGCTCCCGAAAAATCAATATCCAAATCACGGGCTTTAATTCCCATAACGGTAAACATACAGCTCGCCAAAGCGTTTGCAACAGTATCAGTTGGAGAAAAAGCCTCTCCCCTTCCGTTATTATCCACCGGCGCATCCGAAATAATCTCAGATCCTGATTGAACATGAATTGATGATGTTCTTAAATCTCCTAAATAAGTTACTTTTGAGGTCATAATTTTTGGTTTTTGGTTTGTTATTTATTGTTTTAATAGCAACTGCGACTGAAAACTGAATATTATTTCGCTTCTTTCACAGACAAATCAGTATCGTAGTACAAAATATAAGTTCCGTTATTGACAAAACCTTCTGATTTCTTCTCATACTGGAATTTACTTCCCACTTGTTCGCTATCTGTTTCTTTAATTGTTTTCATAAAATCGGTTTCCTGAGACAATCTCAACATTGTATCAAAAGTCACGTCGAAACCACGAACAGCATATTGATTTGGGAAAATCTTATTTTTAAGTTTATATGCTTTTTCAAAAATCAAAGCTTCCGGTGTTTCATTACTTCTGGTCAAAGACGGATATAACATTTTCAGTTTTGCTAATTTTGCCAAAGGTATTTCTTCAAAATCCAACGTTTCATTTTTCTCCAAAATCACTAATTGAATCTGATAATTTGCCATCAACGAAGTCAAAACATCTAATGTTTTCAGGATAAGTCCGGTTTTTTCAGTATCCAAAATCACATAGTTCATTTTGTTTTTCACCAATTTCATCACAACACTATCTGAAACCACAAGACCTTTTTCATCAAGAGAAACTAATTTTACATCTTTGTGATTTTTTGTCAAATAGGCCTTAGAAGCCTCTTTTTTAGTACCTAATATTGCTAAAATATTTCCGTTTTTTCCGTGCATATAATCAAACACAGCACTTTTTACCATCTCTAATGAAGGCATTGATTGCAACAAATTTGGAAACGATTTCTCTAAATCTTTAGACAAAGGCGAAATTACCGGAACTTTGTTCTCACTTAGAATTTCGGCTGCTTTTTCTACATTGGCCTGATAAAACGGCCCGATAACTGCATGGGCCGACTGAAGTCCATTTTCCTGAATAAGGCTGGCAACATTTGACGAATTTTTAGTTTCCTGAGAATCCAAAATCTTCACATCGATATTCAAACCTAAAGTCTTAGCAGAATCAATAGCAATCAAAGCTCCCGAATAAAAATCTAATGTCATATTCAAAAATTTATCGGCTTTCAATCTGTTGGCAATAGTGGTAGCAGTGTCTTTTTCTATTTTCGAAATATTGAAAGGCAATAACAAAACCAATTGTTTTTTGTCTTGTACACTAACGTTTTTAGATAAATCAGTCGAAATTTTATTTGAATTTTCTTTGATTACAACAGTTGCCGGCAATTTTAAAATCATCGCTTCTTTTACACCATCTTTCAATTCAGGATTCAATAACATCAAGGAATCCAAACTTATATTAAACTTCTTCGTAAGGCTGTAAAATGTTTCTTTTGGCTTTACCTCATAAGTAATCAATTCCTGTTTTTTTGGAAGAGCAACAGGTTTTTGTTGATCAATTGGCTTCGATTGAGCAACTGTTTTTTCAGGAACCGCCGGCTTCCATTCGTTTTTTACAATCATTCCTTCGGCCGGAATCTGAAGTACACTTCCTACTTTCAAACCATCTTTAAGTTCATCTGGATTGGCTTTTTGTAAATTTTCAATACTTACATTGTACATTTTTGAAAGACTGTACAAGGTTTCTTTCTCAACAACCACGTGCATTTTTGCCACCGAAACCGGTTTAGTATGAGCAACCCATTTTTGCTGAATAACCAAAACCATATTAGGCTTGATTCCTTTTTTAGAATCCGGATTCAACCTGTAAATATCTGCCAGAGTTATCTTATACTTCTTAGATATTTGTTCAATAGTTTCGTCTTTACTTACAGTATGTTGTATGATTTTTCCCTGTGCAAAACCGGAAAAAGAAATCATAAAAACAGCCGTTAACAGTACTAAAAAATGTTTCATATATAAAAAATTGTTTATTAAAATAAAGTCGAAAGCCGTAAAGTATCTCTGTTGTTAAACATCTTATGCCTTTTAAACTTTGGATTTTACCGCTTTTGACTAACATGTAACGCCCACGACAATATTTCAATAAAAACATTCTCGCAGGCGTTACATTAAATTTAGATTATATTTTTTTTATTCCCACTCAATTGTGGCTGGCGGTTTTGAACTAATATCATAAACCACTCTATTAACTCCTCTTACTTTATTGATAATATCATTAGATACTTTCATCAGGAAATCATAAGGCAAATGAACCCAGTCGGCAGTCATACCATCGGTCGATTCTACCGCTCTCAAGGCAACCACTTTTTCATAAGTACGCTCATCTCCCATTACTCCAACGCTGTTTACAGGAAGCAAGATAGCTCCGGCCTGCCAAACTTTGTCATACAATCCCCAAGATTTCAATCCTTCAATAAAAACAGCATCAACTTCTTGTAAAATTCTTACTTTTTCAGCTGTGATATCTCCTAAAATTCTGATTGACAATCCAGGTCCCGGGAAAGGGTGACGTCCTAACAATTCAGGATCAATTCCTAAAGTTGCTCCTACTCTTCTTACCTCATCTTTGAACAACATTCTCAATGGTTCAACCACTTTCAATTTCATGAAATCTGGCAAACCACCTACATTATGGTGAGATTTAATTGTAGCCGAAGGTCCTTTTACAGAAACCGATTCGATTACATCAGGGTAAATTGTTCCTTGTGCCAACCATTTTACGCCTTCCAATAATTTTGATTCATCATCAAAAACCTCGATAAATACACGTCCGATAGTTTTTCTTTTGGTTTCAGGATCATCAATTCCTTCCAAGGCATCCATAAAACGCTGAGAAGCATCAACTCCTTTTACGTTCAATCCCATTCCTTTATATTGATCTAATACGCTTTGAAACTCGTTTTTACGTAATAAACCGTTGTTTACAAAAATACAGTATAAATTTTCCCCAATAGCTTTGTTCAACAAAACTGCCGCTACTGTAGAATCTACTCCTCCTGAAAGACCCAAAACAACTTTATCGTCTTGAATTTTTTCTTTCATTTCTTCTACAATTTCTTCTACGAAAGCGTTTGGAGTAAATGTTTGAGGAACCTCAGCAATTTTTACCAGGAAGTTTTCCAACATTTTCGTACCGTCGGTAGAATGAAATACTTCTGGGTGATATTGAATAGCATAAGTAGTTTCGCCTTCAATTCTGTAAGCCGCATTCTCAACATCGTGAGTACTTGCAAGCTTAATTCCGTTTGTTGGCAATGCTTTTATACTATCACTGTGACTCATCCAAACCTGACTGTTTGCAGGAACTCCTTCAAAAAACAATTCGTCTTCTTTTATGTAAGTCAAATTGGCTCTACCATATTCTCTGGTGTTTGAAGCTGCTACTTCTCCTCCACTAAAATGAGCCAAATATTGAGCACCATAACAAACAGCAAGCAAAGGTTTTTTCCCTCTGATTTGAGACAAATCAGGATGCGGAGCATCTTCTCCTCTTACAGAGAACGGACTTCCTCCAAGAATTACGGCTTTATAAGGTGATAAATCACTTGGTATGTGATTGTAAGGAAAAATTTCGCAGAATATATTTAATTCGCGAACTCTACGCGCAATAAGCTGTGTGTATTGCGACCCGAAATCTAAAATAAGTACGTTGTGTTGCATGCGCAAAAATAAGTTTTTTATTTGAAATTCAAAATCCCATTATTTTGAATTTTAAAATATTTAAAACGCCTGTTTTTACTCAGTAAACAGTCTCTTTTCAAAATTATTGTCGTGGATACCTGTCGTCTTTTTACGAGAAATAGAACCATTTTGTCTCTTCTGCATAAAAAAAGAGGATATTAGATCCTCTTGAAATTTCATTGTATATCTTCGTTCAAAAACGTCAGTTGTATTTGTTTTAGGTCTAAAACAGTAAGATTTATGCTGGTAAATTAAAATTGTATCGCCTTTATTTTCTATTAGTCGTATAACTGTTGAATCACGAAAATTTCTGCGGATATCTTTTTGGCAAACAATTCTTTTCTCTTGATATTTGTACTCGTAACTTGAAATCGTGTCAATTCTATTAGGATTATTAATGTCAAAAGTCACAATATGATACAATTTGTCATTATTGAAATTGTAAACAAAATTATCTCTTCCACGAAGTTCCTTTTTGCAATAACTTTCTTTTTCTATTGTTCTTCCCAAAGTGTCAAGGTTTGCAATACTCCAAAAACCGCCACCTCCTGAGCCCTTGTAATATTTACCTTTTACAGTTTTTACTCCGGGATAAAACTCTTTTGATTCAAATAGTTGAGCATTAATTTTGCTCGCAAAGAACAAAACTATCAAAATTGTTATAATAAGTTTCTTCACATTCACATTCTTTTTAGTCAAATTAAGCACTGTCGCCCGAAATTGCCGCATAACGGCAGTTCGTCTAAAAA